>OGEZ01000411.1_pt1 | contig 39801 bp, 37 predicted proteins | sample 1570831 | NCBI WGS metagenome assembly OGEZ01 (sample SAMEA2582059, study PRJEB24529) | metagenome | biome: Human gut stool | place: China | collected 2011
GGGCTCTGCCCAAACCCGCAACCCTTTAAAAAGGGTTGACCTAAATTTTATGTTTTGTCGGTGCTTGCATTATTTAACAACAACCCACAAAGCGAGATTTGCTGCTAAAAATACCACATTAAGCAATGTAAACACACCAAGGTATTTTGCAATGCTTACGCTTTCCTTTTGAATAAATTTAAACGAAATTAAACTCGCCATAGATGCAATCAATGTGCCGAGTCCGCCTATATTTACGCCTATCATTAAAGCGGCGGCATTGCATGTAAAGCCTGAAAGCAAAATTGCGGCAGGAACATTTGAGAACACCTGACTTGCAAGCACCCCTACTACTACCTCGTTTCCGCCTACTATCTCAGAAAGCCAGCTGTTTATCTGCGCTATATTTCCGAGATTTCCTATGAATATAAAAAGGAACACGAAGGTAAACAGGAGGCTGTAATCCACCTTTAAAAGCACCTTTCTGTCAAATATAAGCACAAATACTATTACAGCCGCAAGCAATACAATGTAGTTCAGCACTCTGAATACGCTTAGCAGTGCTATTGCAAAGAGAACGGCATACATTGTCAAAAGCCTTTTGTCAAAGATAACTTCTTCCCTGTCGCCTAAATTTGCAAGTTCCGATTTATCAGAAAACAGCGAAAAAATTACAAGCAAGCCTAATGAAAGCATTGCGTACGGAGCAATCGTATAAAAGAAATCTGAAATACTCATATTGTATGCCGAAAACAAATATAGATTTTGCGGATTGCCAATCGGTGTGAGCATACTGCCGAGGTTTGCCGCTATTGTTTCAAGCGTTACCACAAATATCATTCTGTTTTGCTTATTCGCAAGTTTTAAAAGCACAACCGAAAAAGGCACAAATGTTATCAATGCGACATCATTAGTAATCAGCATTGAGCTGAAAAAGCACAATAAAACAAGCAAAAGTGTAACACCACGCATTGTTTTTGCCTTATTCAGCAAATTTTTCGCAAGCAGTCGGAAAATTCCCATTTTGTTTAGACCTGGCATTATTGTCATAAGCGAAAACAAAAGTCCGAGTGTGCGAAAATCTATGTAATCAAAATATTTTTCACTCGGCGGCACAAAGAACATTGAAATCAGCGCAAGCACGAACGAAACGCTGAGTACAATTTCTTTCTTTAAAAAATCAATTATCCTGTTCATTTATAAAATCACCATAAAAAGCGGTATGAGAAATCCCATACCGCTAAAATTCTATTAAAGCTCTGCCTCGGCAACTTTCATCATAATTGCACATTCCATACGCTTTTTGAAAAGCTCACAGCCATACTCATATATGCCTGTAATTGAGCCTGTCGCATGGTAAGCATTTGCGGCACAACCGCCACTGCAATACAGCTTTGCCCAGCAATCCTTACAATTCGGTCTTGCGTAAGCGTTGCAGAGTTTAAACTCGTCCTGCACCTCGGTGTTTGTAACACCCTCGTAAATATTGCCAAGACTGTACTTAGGGTCACCTACAAACTGATGACAAGGATATAACTCACCCCATGGAGTAACAGCCATATACTCAGTACCCGAGCCACAGCCTGAAATTCTCTTATAAATGCACGGGCCGCCTGTAAGGTCAATCATATAGTGATAGAAAGTGAGCGGTCTACCCTCTTTTTCCCTCTTGAGCATTTCCTTTGCAAGAATTTCGTACTGCTCAAAAAGAACAGGTAAATCATCATATGTAAGCGCATACGGATCATCCGGCGAGCAAACAACAGGCTCCATAGAAAGCTCGGTAAAGCCGAGGTCTGCCATATGGAAAATATCGTTTGTAAAGTCTGTATTGTTGTGGGTATAAGTGCCACGCACATAATAGCCCTTATTGCCACGCTTTTTAACAAATTCCTGGAACTTAGGTACGATAATATCGTAGCTGCCCTTGCCGTTTACAGTCTTTCTGAGGTGATCGTGCACCTCTTTTCTGCCGTCAAGGCTGAGTACAACATTGTGACATTCCTTATTGGCAAACTCGATTACATCATCGTCAACAAGCATACCGTTTGTTGTGAGAGTAAAACGGAAATTCTTATTCTTTTCCTTTTCAATACTTCTTGCGTAAGCCACAATCCGCTTAACCACATCAAAGTTCATAAGCGGTTCGCCGCCGAAAAAGTCAACCTCAAGGTTCACTCTGCTGCCTGAATTTTCAATAAGAAAATCAATGGCTCTCTTGCCCACTTCAAAGCTCATTAAGGCTCTGTCACCATGGTATTTGCCCTGACTTGCAAAGCAATATTCGCAGTTGAGGTTACAGGTATGGGCAATATGCAGGCACAATGCCTTTATAACCGTATTTCTCTTTTTAAAATCAAAGGCAAGGTCTGCGTATTTATCGGTTGTAAATAGCTTTCCGCTGTCCTTTAATTCTGTTACATCATCATAGCAATCAGAAATTTCATTCGCTGTAATTTCAGGATTATCCTTGTACTTTTCAAGCATAGCCTTGATTATATTTTCTTTATCGGAATTTTCGTACATTTCAATAACATCATACGCAAGGTCATCAACGCAATGAACGCTGCCGCTGAAAACATCGAGCACAATATTATATCCGTTTAACTTATACTGGTGTATCATATATTTTCTCCAAAACTGATTTATAGACAAAAGGAAAGCCGTTCTCCAAAAGGCGAAACGGCTGAAAATCCTTTTTAATGCAAAACTTCACAGCTAAATTATTTCTCGCTGAGGCACTTCTCGCACTGCTGATTAGCAACGCCGCAAGATGTTTTGCAAGCTGACTGACAAGATGTCTGACATTCGCCGCAACCGCCTGTCTTTACGCTTTTCTTAAGGTCACGAGTTTCAATAGTCTTAATTCTTTTCATAGAAAATCATACTCCTTGTAAGATTATATTTGTCTTAATGATACCACATAATGTGAAATTTGTCAATAACAACAAAATTACAATTTGTGTAATTTGTAAGAAATTTACTGCTCTCGCCGCACGAGTCTTTTGCCAAATCCGCTCTTTTTATACATAATAAATCCAACGGTTGTAGTGATAACCTCGGTTATAGGAAAAGTGAACCAAAAGGCATCAAGTCCGAAATGTGCAAGCACCCAACCGAGCGGCACAAACAGCACAACAGTCCTCAGCACAGTAAGAGCCGAACTTTTAAACGCCGAGCCGATAGCCTGAAAGAACACAGGAAAAATCAGCGAGGTCACCATAGGCACAAATGAAAAGGCAATAACTCTGAGTGCATATGCGCCGATTCGTATTACTTCGCTGTCCTTTGAAAATGTGCCCATAAGAGAGGCAGGCATTATTTCAAAGCACAACACACCGATTAGCATTAGCGCCATTTCGAGCAAGACGGCATCTTTCAGAGTTTTGCCGCACCTTTCTCTATTTCCTGCACTGTAATTAAAGCTGATAACAGGCACAATGCAGGTCTGCATTGCTCCGAGCGGTATAAAAAATATCGTCTGCCACTTGTAGTAAAGTCCAAGTGCCGTAACCGCTTGGTCTGAAAATCCCTTTAATATAAGGTTTAAACCGAATATATACAATGTGTATGCCGACTGCATAAGAATATTCGGAAAGCCTAAATGATAAATTCGTCTTATGTATTCCTTATATGCTGAAAATTTTGGCGAACGCTTACAGCCGTTTTTCATTACGATTAATGCCGCCGCAATTTGCCCTACCACCGTTGCAGTGGCAGCGCCTGCAATGCCCATTTCAGGAAAAAATCCCATACCGAATATAAGGCAGAGGATCGAGTGCAATATTCACCACAGCGCCCACAATCTGAGCAATCATCGGTATTTTCATATTGCCCGTTGCCTGCATTACCTTTGTCCATATGCTCTCAAAAAACAATCCAAAGCTAAACACGCAGACTATTCTGCCATACACAATTACTTCGTCTATAATCTCCTGCGAATCGGTTGAAATGCTCGCATAGAACGGCATTATATACCAACACACAAGTGCAAATATAAACCACATTGCAAAGGCAAGAAAGTTGCCTACACCTGCGGTTTCATCGCTTTTGTGCTTATTGTCAACACCGAGAAAATGCGCCATAAGCGTGTTTATACCGACACCCGTACCAACCGCAAGCGCAATCATCAACAGCTGAATCGGATAAATAATTGACAATGCCGTCAAACCCGATTCGGAGTAATTGCCAATGAAAAAGCTGTCGATTATATTATAAAGCGCCTGAATAAGCTGAGCGAGCATAACAGGAGGTGCAAGCCTTAGCAATATGCCGAGAATTTTATCCCTGCCAAAATCAATTTCCTTTTTCCTAACCCTCTCCAAAATAAAGCTGCCCCCGATAATCAGTCAAACTCATATTTTAAAACGGCGCAATTTTTCACTCCGAAATTTGCGTATTCGTCATTGGTCATTTCATTAAAATAAGAATTAACCACCCTTGCAATTCCGTTGTGCGCCACTAAAATGCAAGTTTCTCCGCTTGCCTTAGCATCGTCAAGCAAATTGTAAATTCTCTGCGCAAGGTGCAGCATAGATTCGCCGCCGCTGTATCGGCAAATGAACTCGCCTTTGGCAACTCTGAATTCTTCGCCATCTCGTGATGTGCCCTCAAATCTGCCAAAATTCTGTTCCTTAAGCCTTGGTTCTTCAAAAGCAGGAATACCTGTAATTTCAGATATATGCAGTGCTGTCTTTTTGGCTCTCACAAGCGGCGAGTAAAGAATTTTATCTGCCTTAATATTTTCCGCCAATATTCTTTTGCCCGTTTCCATAGCCTGCTCGTGACCTTTATCCGTTAAATCAATATCCGTAGCACCGCAAATTTTATTCTCAACATTCCATACGGTTTCGCCATGCCTGACAAAATAAACGCAACTCATAAAATCTTCCTTTCTTTATCTATCCATATATACTTTATCAAAAATTCGGCAATAATTCAAGGCGACAGGGAAATTTGGTACTGATTTTGTATGACTGCATAATATGTTACTGAGTAAACAAGCTCGGAAAGGAGAATATTATGGATATTATCAATACAATGATTTCAAGATACACCACACCTAAGTTTCCCGAAAAGACACCGCCTGCTATGGCATTCGTGCCGTTTCAGGAGAGCAATCCAAAGACCTACTCGCCTGTTCAGGCGCTTGATTCGGGCACTATCTTTCCTGAATTAAACAAGCCATTCTATGGTAAGAAATGCGGCGGTGGTAAAAATGACTGAGAGGGAAATTCTTTTAAAGAAAATATCGACATATCAATTTGCAATTTTGGATTTACAGATTTTTCTTGACACCCACCCATATGACCAGCAGGTGCTATCGCAAATTAAGGAATGTAAGGAAAAGCTGTTGCCGCTTGTTGAGGAATACGAAGAAAAATACGGCCCTTTGCGCAAGGAGTCAAACTCTGCAAATAAATGGCAGTGGGTAAAAAATCCATGGCCTTGGGATAACGAGGAGGATTTGTAATGTTTGTATACGAAAAAAAGCTACAATACCCCGTAAATATAAAACAAACAAACGCAAAGCTCGCAAAAATTATAATAAGCCAGTATGGTGGACCCGATGGGGAGTTGGGGGCGTCTTTGAGGTATTTGAGCCAGCGGTTTACTATGCCGCTGCCGGAGCTAAAAGCAACGCTTACTGACATTGGCACAGAAGAGCTGAACCACCTTGAAATGATTGGCGCTATTGTTTATCAGCTTACAAAAGACCTGACGGAAGATGAGATAAAAAAGCAGGGGTTTGAGGATTATTTTGTTGACCACACAACGGGAGTATATCCGCAGGCGGCGGCAGGTGTGCCTTACACAGCCGCATCTATGCAGGTTAAGGGCGACACAATAACTGACCTCCATGAAAATATGGCAGCCGAACAAAAAGCAAGGACGACTTATGATAATATTTTGCGATTGTGCGATGACTACGATGTAAAAGACCCAATCAGATTTTTGCGTGAGCGAGAGATTGTGCATTACCAAAGATTTGGCGAAAACCTGCGGCTTATGACCGACAAGCTCGATGAAAAGAATTTCTACGCATTCAACCCTGCGTTTGATAAAAAATGCTTTAAGAATTGCATCAAGAAAAAATAACAGAAAACGGTTGCCAAATTAACGGCAACCGTTTTCCTATGTTGAAGATTTAAAATTGTATATCGGTTTTATCTGATTAATAATCTCGGCGGTGGGTGAAATATTTTTTACGATTTCATCCTTTGTTTTGTACGCCATGGGCGATTCGTCGAGGGTGCGCTCTGATACACTTGTTGAGTAAATGCCCTGCATTTCCCTTTTAAATTCATCAAGTGAAAGGGTTTCATTTGCGGCTGAGCGGCTCAATACTCTGCCTGCGCCATGCGGTGCGGAACAGTTCCAATCCTCATTGCCCTTGCCTATGCAAATCAAGCTGCCGTCACGCATATTTATAGGAATAATCAGCTTTTCACCCTTTTGAGCCGACACCGAGCCTTTGCGAACTATATTGCTTTCGTGGTCAATATAATTGTGAACTGTCTGAAAATGCTCAAAGTCCGCAAGCTCCTTGTCAAACATTCTTTTAAGAATAATATCGGCTATCATCTCTCTGTTGAGCCAAGCAAATTCCTGACAGATTTTCATATCGAAAAGGTACTGATCCCTGTACTCGCCCGTCAGATAGCAAAGGTCATACGGAATATCGGTTTCTTTAAGCTCAAATTCTTTTTTTAGCTTTTTAATTTCGCTTTGAATTTCCTTTTTTCTGCCCTCTGCCTTGTACCTCTCAATCAATTCCTTTTGCGCCTCAAACAGCTTATCCATACCACGCTGAATATCATATGCCATTTTCTGATAAATCTCTGCCACCTGCTTGCCGAGGTTGCGGCTGCCCGTATGAATTACAAGGTACTTGTTATTTTCATCGTCAACATCTATTTCTATAAAATGGTTGCCGCCGCCAAGAGTGCCTATGCTGCGCTCAATTCGCTTTGTATCTTTAAGACTTCTGTAACAATTTAGATCCTGTAACTTTGCAAATCTTGCTATTCTGCCCTCGTGCGTTTGTTTGCCGTTCGGCACATATTCTCTTATTGTATTATCGAGCTTTTCAAAGTCAATGTCAACCTTTCCCAACTCAACGGTAAGCATACCGCAGCCTATGTCAACACCGACAATATTCGGTATTACCATTTCGCCTAAATCAGCCGTAAAGCCGATTACGCAGCCTGCTCCTGTGTGCACATCGGGCATTATGCGTATTTTACATCCCTTTACAAAAGGCTGGTCGCAAAGCTGCTGTATTTGGTCGAGCGCCACCTGCTCGGCGTTATCTGTAAATATTTTTGCTGTGCTGTATTTGCCCGTTATTTCTTTCATATTATCACCTAATTATGCTGCTATGTTTTTATATCTCTCGCTCTCTATTACTTCGAGCATATACTTATACGGATTAATGTCATCGCTTGTCACCATTGAAAAGAGTCTTGGACTGCACCCCGATACCAAAGCAACGCCCTGCTCGTTCATGGTAACAGGCTGATGCAGGTTTCTGCTCGCCACATTCCAAAAAACCACCTTTGGCAAAGCATATCCTTTTTCTTCAAACATTTGCTTTGCATTTTCAAAATTAGTTTTTTCTCTGTTATTTACGCAGTAATCAAATTCCATATCCGATATTATATACAGCTTTGACGGCAGCTCGCTTTGTGGAACATTGTATTTTACAGCTGTATTAAGTATCAGTTCAAACACCTTTTCTATGTCGGTATTTGCAACTGTGTAAAACCTTAGTATATATCGCAGCTTTTCTATAAAGGTATTTCCTTTTATTTCAATAAGCTGTGGATTTTTCGAAAATTCTATGAAATGATTTTTAAATACTCCCTTGCTATGTTCGGCAAAATAAATTCCAAGGGACAACGCTACCGAGGCAGGACTCGGATTATTATAACAATACATTGAGCCTGATGTATCCACTACTGCAAGTGCGTTCTCGCCATTGCAAAAATCAGGCAATGATTTCCATGTAGCATTGAGTGCCGCCTGCTCAGTTTCGGAAATACTCAATGGCAAGTCGTTTCTTCCCAATGAATTATACAAAGTGCCGATATAAGGCTCTAATAATTCATACGGCATAAGTGTGCTTGCGTTCAGCTTTCCCTCTCCGCTTTCTGCACGATTTATAAAATCCTCGTATCTTTCTCGGTCTTTTCTCATAAATACAAATCTGTATTTAAAAAGCGCCTTTGAGGGCAATTTTTCGTAATCAAAAGTAAAGTCCTCTGTTCTCAGATTATTCTCTGCTATTTTTAGATGTGCACGCAACGCACTGAGCGTTTTTCTGTATTTCTCTTTTGTATAGCCTAAAGCGTTTGCCAATTTTTTGGCATTGGCAACAGCAGATTTACTGCTCGCATTAATCGACGGCATCCACTTTGCAAGCAGAGAAATCTGATTACCGCTATTCATATTTTTTATATCGGTTTCAAGCTGAGCTTTAATAAGTTCAACCGCCTCGCACTCGCAATCTGTATTAAGCAATACAAGCAGATCGTCAAATCTGCCATACTCTGCGATATATTTCAGATTTTTTAAAACCGAGCTTTTTCTCCTTTTTGCAAGGTCATTAATAATAAGGCGGAATACTTTTCTTTCGCCGAGTCCTCCACGAATATCTCTTGCAAAGAAAAGTATTTTCATTGCTAAGTCGGGGTTTTCACTGTATGCGCAGTAAAAACTGTTTAAAACAGAGTCTTCTCTGCTGTTGCGCATAGCCCCTATTGTTGAAAATAAATCAAGACAGGCGGAATTTGTTGTCTTAAAGGCAACTGCTCCGTTTTCTGTAAATGTTTTGTTAGTTTCAGCTTTTAGGTATTTCAACATGAAAACCCCTCCTTAAAATAAAATACAAGGTACGATAATTCAAAACTAAGTTGACAAAGCTATAAAATATTGCTGACTGTACCTTTAACAAAGCTCTTTTTATAACATATTAAATGTTGTGATATAAATTTTCTCTGTAATTGCTGTGTGAGCTTTTATGCTGTTATTATATCAAACGGAATTTAGAAAATCGTGGAAAAAAAGTTGCGAACTTAAAATAGTCCGCAACTTTTTTGCTTGTTTATTCTGTTTTTCAGCTCATTTATTAGGCTTTGGGGCGAAATCACCTTTACCCTTGTGCCAAAAGAAAGCACACGAATTAGAATTTCCGTTCCATCGCCCTTGTCGTATTCAAGAATGATTCTGTATTTATTATCGCTTAGCCTTTCGGTTCCTTTTTTTAGATAAGAAAATTCGTGCATTACCCTTTCGAGTGCGTTTTTCTCATCAGTAAGTTCAAGTACAAGTGTACCGGTAGCACATCTTTCTTTTTTATCCTCAAATGGCTTATATTTTTCAAGCAGCTTGCAGGAAGTTATCCTCGACAGGTTGACAGTGTAGGTGTGGTGCGAATTTACACAAATCAATCTGAATTTATCGTCCTTTTCGGAATATTCAAGTCTATGAGGAATTACTTTAATCGAATACTGAAAGTCTTTATGAGAAGTAAATCGGATAAGCAGTTTATGCTTTTTGCGAATTGCCGTCAAAATAAGCCTGAAAATCTTGATATACTCAGGATTTTTGTAATCGTCACCGTCAGCAAATCTATCGTAATAATCGAACATATCACTGCTATACAGCGGCTCAATACCTTTAAGTGCATCTGCGTTTATATCAAACAGCTTAACTCTCGGATCATCAAGCAAGGATTTAAGCCACCTTTTTTCAAGCAGGGTAATAGGCATACTCGGTTTATTTTTGATTGGCGTTTTCATATCCTCGGTAATCAAATTCCACTCGCCGCTCTTAATGGCAGTCGGAATACTTACACCACTTTCGGCAAAAGCGTATTTGTCTACAATTTCATACATCTTCTCTTTGGTTAAATCACCGTCAACTGCGCAGGCTATCAGCTTTGAAACTGCATTGTAATAACTGCCGTAAATCTCGCTAAAGAGCATTTTCGTCACCTCCGTATAGCCTTACCATATCGTTTACATCATCAATAATTTTGTTTTTTAATTCTTTATTTGAGCTTTCAAGACTGACAATTCTGCCGTAAAAGCTGCGTATCCAAGGCGTCATCTCCATTACATCGTAAACATCTGCGGTAAATTTGTAATGGTTGCTGTCAAGCCTTGCAACAGTACCGCTGCGTTTTTCTCTGTACAGTCTGTCAATTATGTATTTTTCGTTATTTGCAACATATATTACCATTTCAATATGCTCGGTACTTCGGTTATCGTTTGAGGATACACCCCACAAATGATTGGAAAACTGCACTGATTTTTCTTTAAAGTAATTATAATCATCGAACACCTCGCCTGACTTAACGCTTTTTATAGAATCAAGTCGAAAAGTCATCATCTTTTTGAAATGGATATGATAGCACACCAGATATCTCCGCCCACTCGTAACGCTAACACGAATTTTAAAAGGCACTACCGTATGCTCGGTTTTGTTTTTGGTTCTTGTTGAAAAATTCTCAACGGTAATCTGCCTTTGCTCTCCTATTGCCTGCAAAATCAGATACAATACCTCGCTTTCGAGAATATGCAAAATATAGTGGTGCTTAAAATAAAATATCGTGTCTGTACTCTCAAATCTGTCAAGCAAATATGAGCCGACAACGCCCATAGGTGAAATTTCAGAGTAAAACTGAATGGCGTCTTTGAAGCTCTCAAGCTCAATGTCACTATTGCTCTTGCTGTAAAGTAACTGATTGCTCTGCTTTTTAGCGGTAAGAATACCGAGCTTTTCGTACTCCCTCAGCTTTTTTCGTACGGTAGACACATCGGGTTCTTTGGCGTTTTCAAAGTGGGTGAAGTAATCTGCTGAGAGTCTGTCGGTAATTTCACTTGCGGAAAGTTCAGAATTTTCGGTTAAAATATCAAGAATTAAAAAATGCAGATTTATATCATTTGCGGTAAAACTCTTTGCCTTAAATGCCTTATAGAGCGGATTTGCGGGAATGTTTCTGCTGTCAAGTGCAATAAAAACATTTTTCCCGTCAGCGCCTTGGCGAAAGCACATATAATCTCCGAGCCAGCTTTCAATTCTTCGTTTCTCGTTATCGTAACTTCTTGCACTCTTTTGGTCGTATTCACTCCTGCTTTTAAAGCCATAAACAAAGAATTGGCTCATATATTCTCTGATTTTTGAAAAATTCTTAATAAGCTCGCTGAATGCCATACTCATCCCTCCTACCGCAAAATCACTTATATTATAACATATTGCCCAAATTTTTAACATAACTTTTTCAAAATAATTGCATTATTATTACGGAATATGGTATAATTTATTAAACATATCATTGTAGGTGATAAACTTGAACGATAATCAAAAGCTGTTGAAAGCAAAATCATATTTAGACAAACTCGCAAACGGAATCAATCCCGTTACAAATGAAATTGTGCCCGAAAGCGACACCATAAATAATATACACATTTCAAGGTGCTTGTTTTACATCTCCGATGTTTTGAGAAATGTTATTGAGGGCAATACCAGTTCTCCTAAAAAGAAAAGCAGTAAAGCGCCGTTTTCAATTACCGCTCAGCAATTAGCAGGCTATCCCTTTGCAAACGAGCCGATTACCGTTACGGAAATCACAAAGAACATTAACGCTTTGATAGATGCCGATGAAATGAAAGGCTTAAAAACCACAAGCATTACAAATTGGCTAATTGAGATAGGTTTTCTCGAATACATTACTGACGAAAAAGGGAAAAATCATAAGTTCCCGACTGAAAAGGGCACTCAGCTCGGCATATTAACTCAAGAGCGGTTGGGTATGTACGGCACATACAAGGTGGTGCTATACAACAGCAACGCTCAGCAATTTATACTCGACAACATAGACGCAATAGCCACTTACAACACTGCAAAAAAGAGCTGATTACGGAAAGGGAAAATATTATATGAAAAAAAATACGCTTGCAAACAATCTTATCTACTATCTTTTCTGCGGATTCAGCGGTGCGGTAATCGCCTGCATAGTTTGGCTATTTCTTAGGCTTATGAGCTTTGGTATTGGCTTGATTTGGAACACTGTACCCTCTTATTTTAATTTCACCTACTATCCGATTTTGATGTGCACAATCGGTGGTGTTTTGCTTGGAATTTATCAGAAAATTACAAAGGCTGTACCCGATGAGCTTGACGAAGTGATGAAAAAGGTTAAGCGAGATAAATTTTATCCGTACAACAAGGTGCTATTGCTCTGCGTTTCAGCGCTTATCCCCCTGCTTTTCGGCGGAAGTATCGGCCCAGAGGCAGGACTTACAGGCGTAATCGTGGGACTTTGCTATTGGGCAGGCAGTCATATGAAAAACGCAAAGAGCAAAATTCCCGAACTTATGCAAACGGGCGTCAGCGCAACTCTGACGGCGATTTTCTACGCTCCGCTTTTCGGTCTTGCCGCCACAAACGAGGAACAGCTTGACACCGAGGACACAGCAACCGATATTCGCACAAACAAACTGATTTCAAATGTAATAGCGGTATTGTTTGCAACGGGCACAATATTTCTGCTCAATCAAACCTTTGGCGGCAGTACGGGATTGCCGAGAATAGGCGAATACAACATTACAAATACCGAGCGATTATGGGGTATTCCACTCGCCCTGCTCGGCACATTTGCAGGACTTTTGTTTGTAATATCAGAAAAACTGCTCACAAAATTTTTCGGTAAAATTCAGAGCAGTTTTGGAATTATTGTGAGCACCACACTCGGAGGATTGGTTCTCGGTATTTGCGGCACATATCTGCCGCTTGTAATGTTCTCAGGTGAAGAGAGCATAAGCGAGGTAAGCAAGAACATCGGCGAATTTGCGCCTTGGGTACTGATTTTTTCGGGACTTTTAAAACTTGTTCTTACAAATGTTTGCATAAAGTCAGGCTGGAAAGGCGGTCACTTCTTCCCCGTCATCTTCTGCGGAGTAAGCATCGGCTTTGGCGTTGCATTGCTTATGGGACTTGACACCGCATTTTGCGCCGCTGTAATCACCGCAGCACTCCTCGGAGTAACAATGCGCAAGCCCCTCGCCGTAACCGTACTTCTCCTCCTCTGCTTTGATGCAAGAATCCTCCCATGGATTTTGCTTGCGGCATTCCTCAGCAGCTTGGTTGTGGGAAGGTTAAGTAGGAAAGGAAATTAAAATATTTTATAGCTTGAATTAATAATACAAATGAAAATGCAACCAAAGAGGATTTTGGTTGCATTTTTGGTTATAGCTTTATTATTTAAGTTGCTTTTTTAATAATTTCTTTTTATATACGTATATCTTACATCTAAAAGGAGAAAAAGTATTTAATACAAATTCAAGTTTATCTTGATCAATAAAACTCTCATTCTTATATTGGTAAAATATTTTTATAAAGCGTTTTTTAATATTATTAAGATACTTCTTTTTATTTTGAATATCTTTATTGTTTAATATTTTTATATAATTACCATAATAAAGCATAACAAGAGTATTGATATTCCATTGATATACTTTCTCAAAGCCATTATCTTTAAAAAATGAAATTCTACTTTCAAATGCATCCAAAGCATCTAATCTTTTTGGGGTCCATTTTTTGCCCATAATACCATTGGAATTAGTATAGTAATAATATAAAACTGAATCAACAAAAGCTATTTGAGGACATTTAAATAAAAGTTTATGCGTAGTAAATTCATCTTCATGAATTTTGCCGTATGGGTATCTTATGTCATTCCATAAACTTTTTTTATAGAGTTTTCCCCATGCTACAACAGCGTTAATATTATTATTAATAAAAAAGTCCTCCGGGGTGCATAACAAAGTATTTATCTCTGAATTTTTAGTATGCAAATCGGCTTCACCCGTAGTATTGACATATCCACATACACTAATATCTACATTATTTTCTTTAACGGCATTATATAAGTTTTTGAGATAATCGGTATGTACCCAATCGTCACTATCAATGAAAGTAATCCAATTGCTGTTACTGTTCTTTAGTGCCCAGTCTATGCCGGTATTTCTTGCATCAGCCAATCCGCCATTTTCTTTATGAATAACAGTTATTCTCTTATCTTTTTGAGCATACTCATCACATATTTTGCCACAATTATCAGGAGAGCCATCATCAACCAAGATTAGTTCAAAATCTTTAAATGACTGAGCCAAAATACTGTCAACACATCGATATATGTATTCTTCTACCTTGTATACCGGTACTAGTACACTAATTAACATTTCTTTTTACTACCTCTGCAAGTTTATCATAGTATTTAGATAATGGTTTATTATCTAATTTACAATTTTTCATTGATAATAATTCAGGAATTAATTTTATTGCTTGATCAGTATTTTCAACATATTTAATATACGGCAAATATTTTATCCATTCATATGTTCCCTTAACTTTATAATGATTATTGCTAAATACAATACACGGAGTTTCAGTTATTGCCGCAAAAACCATACCATGCAGTCTATCAGTGATAATTAACTCTGACGAAACAAATTCCTGCATTTTATTCTTTACGCACTCAAGTCTATTGTTTTTGTCAATTTTTATTTCTGAGTGCATATCAGTAACATTATAGTTAAGGCTATGCGAATTTAAGTACTCTTTGATAAATTCTCTGTCTTTATCTAACATTGATTTCTCTAAATCAGAGCGAAACACTAGCAAAACACCGTTGCGATTAGTTTCTTTTACTCCATAATCCTGCATATTAGTTGATAAAACAATATCCGGAACCAATAACTTTTTAGGAGCTTGGTATAGTTTGTTTAGCAATTCATAAGAATATTTTTCTCTTGCAACTATTGACAGATTTTTATGACTATTGTAATGCGATAATGAATCATTAATGGCTTTTTCACCATTTTTATCATCTGTAAAATAAATTGTTTGAGGGAAAATAATGGTAGGATTATTTGACAAAGCATCCAAAAATTTATATCTAAATAATTCTTCATTGTACCATAAATTTCCCATATTTCCGCCACCATGGCCACAGATTAAATACTGCTTTTTTATTTCTTTAAAAATGTAATTAGAATATTTATTGATTTCACATAGTGTGATTTCTTTTATTCTTTTAGAGTTAATTCCACATTTTTTAAGAAAAATTTTTTCTGCTAATGCTATGGCGCTATCACCTACATTTGAATGTTCAGGTGTACCTAAAATATAAACTTTTTTTCCAAATGGTCTTTTTACCAAATTGATCTTTTTTTTATATTCATAAAATTTTCCATGAAGTTTTCTTAAGCAAACTAATTTCATAATATTTAATCCTTAAATTAATCATTGCATTTTTTAACATCTACATCAGGGAATTTTATATAGCCCCACCAGTTATGATTCCACTCCATTTTATTGTTTTCGTCACCTAACATTTTTTCAAAATAGAAGGCTTTATCGACAACATCGTGATCTTGATTGTTACCGTATTTATTAACTGAATATGCTATAATTCTAAAACTATATTTTCCCGGTGCCAAAGCATCTAAATTCATTGTAACAATCACAGAATTTTTACCTGGTACTGTTGAAACAACAGGTAACGAAGAAGCTAAACCAACGGCCACACCGTCATTAGAAAACAAAGTAAATCTAAATGTCATATCATCAATCTTTTTCTTAGAAGTATAATTGATTTCAATACGCATCTTCTCACCAAAATCATAAATCGGATAGTCCTTATCTAAAATTTTAGTTGAATCAATATGTATTGACATATCCGTATTGAAATCTTTATGTTCTCCGTCATATTCATACATTAATGATAAATTATTAGTTTCACCCATATAGTATGCTATTGAATCTTCCACATCACCTTGGAATACCACTTTACCCTTATCAAGAACTATACATCTGTCGCACAATCTTCTAATTGTATTCATATTATGGCTAACATACAAAACCGTTCTTCCTTCAGCATTGGCTGCATCTCTCATTTTATCAAGACATTTAGTTTGAAAAGCCATATCACCTACAGCCAAGACCTCATCCATAATCATAATTTCAGCATCAAGATGTGCTGCAACTGAGAAAGCTAACTTAACGAACATACCGCTTGAGTAACGCTTAACAGGAGTATCAATAAATTCCCTGACTTCAGAAAATTCAATGATTTGCTCCATTTTTGCATCTATTTCAGCTTTAGTCATACCTAAAATTGCACCGTTAAGATATACATTTTCTCTGCCAGTCATTTCAGGGTTAAAACCTGTACCAACTTCAAGCATTGACGCAATTCTTCCATATATATCAATAATTCCTTCAGTCGGAGCAGTAACCCTTGATAAAAGTTTTAACAATGTGCTCTTACCTGCACCGTTACCGCCAATAATTCCAACAGCCTCGCCTTTGTATATTGTTAAATCTACACCGTTAAGTGCCATAAAAGTTTTACCGTTACTTCTTTGATTTTCGCCGATTTTTGAGTTAGGATCCTCTTTACCTCTTACTCTTGCCCACCAACTCTGTAAATCGGCCTGAAGAGAACCACCACCTATTTGACCAAGTTTATATTTCTTTTTCACACCGGATACCTTTACGGCAATTTCCCTATTTTCTAAATTTTCTGACATTTTTATCCTCCATCAGACTGTGTCCATAAAGTTTCTTTCAACCTTGTTAAATATCATTATACCAAATACTGCTACAAAAATTGTCACTATCCAAGAAATCCCAAGATACAAAGGATCTATTGTACCTTGTCCAAGAACAGCGTATCTAAATAATTCTACCGGAGCCGTAACGGGATTTATCATAAGAATAGTTTTAATAATACCGTCACCAAGCTGTGAAAGAGGATACACAATCGGTGTTGCATACATCCAAAGCTGAATACCGAAAGTAACAAGAATAGACAAATCTCTGTACTTTGTGGTTAAACTCGAAACAATTAAGCCAAAACCTAAACCCATAACACCTAAATGTATGAGTATAACAGGAATAAGCAACCAAGACAGCCAATTTGGAGATACTGCGCCGATAATTACATAATATATTAAAAATCCGATAACCAAAATCATCTGAATGCCAAACTGAATTACAGCAGATAAAACATTAGATATCGGAGTGGTTAATCTCGGAAAATAAACCTTACCAAATACATTTGCATTACCGGTAAAAGTAGCTGCATTAGTAGTTACGCAAGTTGAAAAAAATATCCAAATTGCATTTCCCGAAAGATAAAACAAAAGCTGAGGTACACCTTCTGTGCTCATTCCGGCAATTCCGCCGAACACAAAAGTATAAATAAGACTTGTTATAAAAGGATTAAGAAAAAGCCATGCAGGGCCTAATATAGTCTGCTTGTATTTAAGCACAAACGATCTTTTAGTAAACAGCCAAATTAAATCCTTGTATCGCCATACTTCCTTTAATTTTAAATCAAAGAACTTGTGCTTTGACGATATATGTGTGTGATAATTGTTTGATAAATCTACCATATTTTTCTCCTCTTCTTTTTAATTTGATTTTTTCATTCTATACAAAATAACCTTTGATAAACCAAAGCAATAACAAATTCTATTTACAAAAGAAATATTTGACTTATCACAATTATTTATACAAGTTTTAAAATAATCTGATTTCAGTATTAAATTGACTCTATTTACCTTTTCAGAATAACTTAAATCCGAATTTGCAATTTTATTAAATGTTTTTTCTGCATACCAAATATATTTTGATATTAAGAAATTTTTTACAGTATTATTTTTTCTGAATAAGTTATATATATTTTTTTGCAAAAATGCATAATTATCTATAAATTCTACACCTTTTATCTTGCTTAAAGAATTAGGGTCAACATCACATATATGATATGTATACTTATTAACATAAGTAAAAAATGAACAATGTTTAATATATTCAGCACAAAACAATGAATCTTCACCATATTTTAACGAATTATGAAATCTGATATTATATTTCATAATTATATTTTTATCAAATCTTTTTGCATACGGAACTAACGAATAAAAATCCTTAAGAAATTCTATAATCTGAAATTCATCAACATTAAGTGTCTTATCTGAAATTTTCATTTTTTCTTTAGATTTTTCAAAAATTACTCCTGAAATTATAAAATCTGAACCGCAGTTATTTAATGTTTGCAAATAATTATCTTCAACATAGTCATCGCTGTCAACAAAAACTATATATTTTCCTTGTGCTATATCAATACCTGCATTTCTGGCAGTAGATACTCCACCGTTTCTTTTATGAACGACAACAATTCTATTATCAATTTGTTTATAATCATCACATATTTTAGGCGTATTGTCAGTTGAGCCGTCATCTACAAGTATTAATTCAAAATCCTTTTCGGTCTGATTTAAAATTGAATCAACACACTCGTTTATACATTTTTCACGATTATATATTGGAACTACAACACTGTATTGCAAACCACAGTCCTCCTAAATTTTAACTGTTAAAATCTTTCTCTATCCCAATTTATATTATGCTTTACAACTTTAGCAGGATTTCCGGCCAAAATTGTATTTTCTACATCATATTTTTTAGTACAAATACTGCCGGCAGCAACAACTGAATTATTAGGAATATTGGTACCTTTAAGCAATATTGAATTTAATCCAAGCCAGCAATGATTACCGATAACAATATCCTGAGCATAATTTAATCTTTTATTTTTTAAGTCAACAATACTGTGCGAATCCGAAGATCTGATTTGAATATTGTTTGATATCATACAATCACTACCTATTATAATTTTTGTCTTTTCATCCAAAGCAATTTGTATAGGTCTGCCGCTCCTTCCATGAAAACTCGTATATTCTCCGATTTCAATTTCATTTTCAATATATTCAAAATGGAATTCAGCAAATACAGCCGAACAGTTTTTGTGTATATGTAAGCGGTTATTATTTCCTCTTATAAAAATTTGAACAGACTCAAATCTGCAATTGTCATCAATTTCAATTTTATTATTATCACCGAACACAAGTATTGAAGGTATCATATTGTTACCGGTAAACGACACATTGTTTCCAAAAATAATTACGTTATTATTTCCTTGTATATTTATACGATTGTTTCGAAAAATAAAATTTTCTTTATTGATTATTGAATTTTCATTCCCCGCAATAGTTAATGTGTTTTTTCTAATATAGTAGCCAAATAAGTTATTACCCTTACCTTTGCTTTTATTGGTAACAAGCATTATCAATTTGATAAGAATTTTATTGCTCTTTAATATTGTTTTTAATAACTCTTTCATTTTTTTGACACCTTTTTTAAGTTTATAAATCAAATCCACCATTATGTTTTTCAATGTCAATTTTAAAATTTTGCCATTCATCTTCTGTTTTATCACAAAATAATGTGTTAGATACCGGCTTTATTTTCATATCATTTTTCATTCTTTCAATATAACTATCATAAGAACATATAATTCTGTAAGGATTACCGACAATGACAACATTATCCGGAACATTCTTAGATACAACTGTACCTGCGCCAACAATAACATTATTACCTATGGTTGTATTAGGTAATATAATAGAACCATAACCAATAAAAACATTACTTCCTATTTTCACACAACCAACTTTGCTATAACCTAATTCTTTCTTTGTGCTTGCATCATGGGCCAAAACTACAGAATTTGTTATTGTAACATTGTCACCTATACTGACTAAATGACCAAAACAAAAGTCGATTTCAGCATTTACAAGATCAACATTGTTACCAATTTTAACTCCTCTAGCTCTGCATTCTTCAACTTTAGATAGTTTAGGAATTTTTTTATGCCTAAACCATAAACAATTTTTCTTATTACATTTTTTATCATAAAATAACTACCTTTTCCACTCAATATTTTCTTTAATTACTTTTTGCTCAATATTATTTCCGACAAGTTGCTTTTCATAAACATCATTTAACAGAATAGAATTTGCAGCAATAACACAACCATCATGTAATTTTACACCTTTCAAAACTGTACAGTTTGATGCAATCCAAACATGATTTCCGATTTGTATCGGCGAAGAGTAATTATCGTGTGTAGTATTATTTATTGAATGAAAGTCGCTGTCGTAAACTGTTACATTTCGACCTATCATTACATCTTTTCCAATAGTAATCTTTTTAGCTATTACTATTACGCTGTTACTGTTCACTGTGAAATATTTTGATTCCATTATGGCGAAATCTAATAATTCAACCGTTGCTCCGTAAGATAAACTGCAACTTTCAAAAATATTCCAAGTAGCATTATTTCTTAATCTGACATATGTTTCTGATTTTGATTTTTTTAACTTATTGCAGCCAATTTCTAAATCTCCGCCAAAAAGATTAATTACTGCATCTTCTGCAATATCTATTACAGCACCTTTATACGGAATTATATGGCCTTTTCCTTTTCTTTTTATATTCTTTGAAATATAATTAAAATATATATATTTAAAAAATGAAATTTGATGAATAAATCGTATTTTATTAATTAAACTCATATTACCTCTGATTTATAATTATTTAAAAGATTGACCCATTGCTCATCATTCTGACCACCTTCAGAATTAATGTACCACAAGCTTTCTTCTTCTGTGTTGTAAATAGTTATAGGAAAACTTCTCCATTTACTAATTGAAGAAATTTTTGTGTTGTTTTTATATGCCATAAAAGTAAGCCACAAATCATCCGCATAAGGGCACAATTTTAATATTGCATCCTTATTGAAAACTTCAGAATCCAGTGAGTATGGTGGAAAAAGTGACCCACTGCCGGTAAAAATCTGCACCTTATCAGAAGTAATAACTTTCTCTTTAATATACGGATTTCTCCAAGTAGACGGCATACTTTCAAAGCCACCATTCATTACCTGAGTATTGATAGCACAAATATCATTTGGAAACCTCTTATGTAACTCATATAGCTTTTTTATTGTGTTTTTGGGATAAAACATATCATCATCAAATAATATTACTATATCTTCAGGATTTTCCAGCATTGTATAATAATACTTCTTATGACTTCTTAAATCATCGCAAAATCGAATTTGTAACCCATATTTTTGCAATTTTGTAAGATTTTCCGGTAAACTGTTAATTCCATTAAACTGCTCCTTGGCCAGCCAAAGAATAATTTTGTCAGGCTTTAAACTTTGATTTAGCAATGTTACTATTGTAATCCAAACGGTATCAATTCTTTTTGGAAAAGATGTCAAAGAAACAATTATTTTTTTGTCCCTTTGTTTGTTATTATTTATACAAGAAAAACTATATTTTTTTCTGATCTTTTTTACCCAATAAATATTATAATAAGCTTCTATATAACCTATTATTTTATTACATAAGTTACTTTGTTTTTTATTCTTTTCAATTAATCTTTTTTGATATCTTTTTATACAAAAATACAAATTATAAATTATACTATACATTGATATTTATCCTTTTATCAAATTACAATATTTCAACTTTAAAAGTCTTTCTCTCATAGTCAAAGATTTTTGTAATTTCAATTCATTATAATACTTTTTTATCAAGGTGGATTTTTTTGTATCTACTGCATTTCCAAAACATAATTTTGTATAATGTTTATCTATGTCTTTTACTATTGAATTTTTCTCATCCGTAGAAATAGACATCATTGTTATTGTTGATATTAAAATTTTTTTATAATTTTCTAACTGCTCAATTACTTTTTCAGAAGTGTTCTGACTATGAGAATGGCTAGTGCTAATTATATAATAATTATATGTTATATTATCAATAAAAGCCGGTTCTCCATAATACCATGCTAATGGCAACAAAAGCTGAACATTCTGCCCACCCTTACCAGTGTAAATTTCTCTGTCTTTAACAACGCAATCTAAAAACTCGGTTCTTACTAAATAACCGGAAAAAAAGACTTTTTGTGGATGAAAAACTATATCATAAAACATATCTTTAAAATTTTGAGAATTTCTTTTTTCAAAATACTTTAATGTATTACCATCATTATCTATGTAACAAGCGTTGCCATGACAATAAGCTAAATTTTTATCATTTTCCATAAGTTTTACCGATTCATTTATATAATTTTCTGATAAAGAGTCATCTGAGTCCATACATAAAAGATATTTGCCTCTTACTTTTTTCAAACCTCTGTTAAGAGCCGAGGCCTGTCCATTATTATCTTGGGATAAAATTATAAAATCAATATGAGAAGAAATAAATTGTTCTTTGTATGATTGTGCAATCTCAATTGTGCTGTCTGTTGAACCGTCATTTACAAAAATTAATTGTAAATTTTTATATTTCTGCGCCAATATAGAGTGAAAAAATCTTTCAATATATTTTTCACCGTTATAGCAAGGTGTAACTATACTTACCAAAGGCATATCCATATTTATTAACCTTTCAATTTGTTTTTTATTTTGCCGCATATATCAGTAACATAAGGTGATAAATAAAACAAGAACATATAACTTTTAGTTTCATGTTTATACACCGGATTACTTATACCAAATCTATAATACTTTCTGTATTGGCTTACAATGTATTTAACCATAGATTTGTTTTTTAAAATATCTTTAGCTCTGGAATACTCCCACATAAGAGAATGTAAATATTGAAGGTACGCTTTTTGAACAAGATCGTCATACTTTAACTTTTTAAAAAAATCTATTCTTTCTTCAAAAGCACCTAAATAATCGAGCTTTTCAATATATAATTGCTTTCCAAGTATACTTTCGGGCCATTGATAGTAATAATACATCACTTCATTTGTAAATACAATTTTTTTACATTTATTTATCAAATGATGACTTATATATATATCTTCAAATATTTTACCATCAGGATATGATAAACCATTATATAACTCTTTGTTTATAAGTTTAGCCCAAGATGCAGCCATAATAAATGAATAGTGATCATTTTTATAAATTAGTTCTAATCCATGCTGGTTACTAAAACATTCAACAGTGAAATTATTTTCCTCAGGAAAGATATAATTTATTTCACTGCCTTTTATAAAATCGCATATAGAAATATCTGCATCATAAGCAACCAAATTTTCATATAATCTTTCTATTATATTTTCTTTTATATAATCATCACTGTCAATCCAAAATAAATAATCACCCTTAGCTAATTTAACTCCTGCATTACGAACAGTGGCAATACCTTGATTAGTCTGGTGTATCACTTTTATTCTCTTGTCTTTATCAGCATATTTTTGACATATGTTATAGCTATTATCAGTTGACCCGTCATCTATGATTAATATTTCGAGGTTTTTATAAGTCTGTTTCAATACTGATTCTATGCAATGAGAAATATTATTTTCTACATTATAAACAGGTATTATTACAGTTATAAGTGAATTTGATTTTTCAGCTTTAATCATTAACTAATCCTTTCAAATACTCATTTTTTAGGGTGGAATACTCTTTAGTCTTATTTTTTAGCTCATTTTTAATTCTTTCACTGTTTTTTCTCAACCATAAAAAAGAATTCAGCAAATCGCTTTGTTCTTTTAGTTCTTGTACAGGAATAACATAGTTTTCATATGTTCCAAATAAGTCATTTGCAATACCCTTGGCTTTTACGGAATATCCAACTACTAATGTTGGAACACAGGTGGAATACGCAGCAATTGTCGCATGAGTTCTTGCTCCAATAAAGTAAGAACATTGGCTTATAATATACTTTTGCTGCATACAATTATGATCATCTACAATGCAAATTCTATCTTTACGAGATATTTTATCATATAACATACGCAAGACTTTTCTATCATCATTTGAATCCCATACAACATGCGGAATTAAAGCTATATTATAATCTGTTTGTTCTATGATATAATTAATTAAATATTCATAATTTTCAATAGTTTTACCTTGATTTTTTTCATATTCAAGAATCATCGGACTAATATTGATACCTATTGTGTTGCCCTTTATAAAATATTTCGGTAATTCCGTTCTCTCAATGTTAAGAAAAAAAGCAGGATCAGGTAATAATAATGTATGAGAATTAACTTTTTTCAAAGCCTCGTATGATATACTTTCTCGAGCTACAATTAAATCAAATTTTTTAATATCTTTTTTTATACTTCTCTTTTCCAAAACAGAAGGTTCAACAGAAGTACCCCATAAAACAAGTTTTTTTACTTTCTTTCTAATTAATTTATTTACAACAGGATAAACTTCAGCATCAGAATAGCAATAATTATCTCCACCGACAAACAAGCCAAAATCCATATTATTAATTGAGTTAATTGATAATTTATGTAACAAGGCATCTACATAATAATGCTTGTTAAAAAATTTCTGCATAAAATATGCCTTAATAAAATCAAACGATTTTTTATTAATAGCATTTATTTCTTGATTAATACTTACAACCGAATCTAAGCCATAATGCAAATCTTCAGATTGATTATACGATAAAAGTACAGACTGCTTTGAATCTAATTCAAGTAACCTTGCAGTTGATCTTATTATAGCTTCACAGCCGTGGTTTTCACTTCCACCATGAACATACATTACTACTTTCATATTATCTACCCAGTTTTCTTCTTATTTTTAATAAGATAAAAATAAGACTATATTTGTTTTTATTATATAAACATAAAATAACTTTTATTAATATTGAATTTACTTCTTTGGGATTAACTCTTTGGATAGTATTTTTTAATCGTTTATAATCAGATAAATATGATTTATATGAATTACAGTTACAATTAATTAATATTGTGTATATGTATCCGGCGACTCTTTTCATATATAGATTTTTTTCATTTTCTCCAAAAGAGTTGTGATTTTCCAAAAAAGTTCTTGTTTTATTTTGTATTTCAATTTGCTTTATAAAATCAATTTTTTTATCAGACATACCAATGGCGGAATTGTCTGTACCGATTAAATAAAAATATCCGGAATAATCTAAAAATAGTATACTATCTAATTTATTATAAATTTTAAGGAAAAAATCATAATCCTCTGCTAAGTTTATACTTTTGTCAAATGAAATACTATTATCAGTTATAATACTTTTTCTAATACATTTACCTGCCACAAATCCATAAATACCGGTGTCCATCTGTTCTTTATAAAAATTTTTACATATATCATCTATTTTGATTACACCATTGTTAAGAGGTTTAATTGTATCTATCAGTTCACTGTTCTTACTTACTTTTGATAAACCTGAAATTATAAAATCATACTGTGGCTGATACAAATTTTCCAAATAATCACTTGCTACATAATCATCAGCATCAATAAAAGTTACAAAATCGCCACAAGACATATTCAAACCAATGTTTCTTGCATTAGAAACACCGTTATTTTCAATACTTATAACTTTTATTTTTTCATTTTCATACTTTTTACATAAGCTAAACGACTTATCTATTGAACCGTCATCAACAATTATTAATTCCCAATCCTTAAAAGTTTGATTAACAATTGATTGTATAGCCCTTTCTATATATTTCTCTTTATTATATACAGGCATAATAATTGAAACTGCAGCCATTTTTTCGTCCTTTTACTTGTTATATATTTTATATAGCACTTTAGCCTTTCTATGTTTCATTAGAAAGAGTTGAAGTCTAAGTTTTGCTGAAACATTTGATAAATGTAAATTTTCAAAAGCTTTTTTCAACTCTTTGGATTTTAAAACAATATTCATTTCTTGCAGTGCTTTTTCTTCAGGCAGCTTTGAGGCCATTCCCAAACAATTACATGCATAATATAACATATGTATTTTCAATTGCTGTGAAAAATCATAATCAGTAATCAAATCAAAAAAATTGTGTAAATACTCATTCATTTTGCAATAAACATTCCATGCTCCGGCTCTATATGAAGTTGTGATAGTTCCCGGATTGGAATAATAATGATATAAATATTCAGTTTTTAAATAATAAAAGCTATTACATTTATATCCGACAATAGCACTAAACAAATTATCTTCTGACCATTTTACATCATTTGCGAAAGTAATAGAATTATCAGCTAAAAACTGACGCTTATATAGGCAAAGGCAAACCGAAAGTAATGGTCCATAGTCAATATTACTTCCCATAATTAATGCAGGAAAAATATCGCTTCTGATTTTTTCTTTATCATAAAAACCGGAATCAATACTAAGCGATTTGTTAAAGCTGTTATTATTTTCTAAGATTCGTTGATAGTCGCACATAACAAAGTCAACTTTGTGTTTTAGTGCAGCGCTATACATTTTTTCATACATATTAATATCTATGTCATCATCAGAATCGACAAAGCCAATATATTCACCTGAAGCAACATTGATTCCAGCATTTCTGGCACTACTTAATCCACCATTAGATTTATGTACAACTTTAATTCTGTTATCAATTTCTGCAAAAGAATCGCAAATTTCACCACATTTATCTGGAGAACCATCATCTACTAAAATTATTTCAAGTTCACTGAGAGATTGCTTAATAATAGAATTAACACATCTCTCTAAATATTTTTCAACTTTGTATACAGGAACTACAACACTAACTTTAACTTTATTCATAAAAATATCCTAACACATAATTAACTATTTTCAATAATTTCATATATTTTATTTATTTCTTGAGAATTTGAATAATCATTTTCAGCACAATTTTCAGAAAGCTGTTGCATAAGTACTTTATTATTTAATAACTTTGCTATGCCATCTGCACATCCTTGATTATCCATAGGAACTATAATACCATCATAACCATCTTTTAATTGGCTTGACGATGTAGCAAATTTAGTTATAACAACCGGTTTACAAAGCATTTGCGCCTCACGAACAGTTACAGCTTTTCCTTCATACCTCGACGGTTGCACATACAAATCACAATTTTTTATATATGGATATGGGTTTACTTTTTTTCCAAGAACAATTACATAATCTTCCATGCCAAGCTCTTTAATCTTACTTTTTATAAGCTCTTCATCTGTACCATATCCGATTAAATACCATTTAACATCTAAGCCTTTTTCTCTTATAAATTTGCAAATTTCGGGAACATTATCAAAGTTTTTTGCGTCGCTAAATCTACCTACTGACAGAAGTTTAATTCCACTGTACTCAAAATCATTTACATCTTCATCAGCTTGCTCGGTTAAGAACTTTTTACTGAGTATATTTTCCAATGTAATTGCTTTATTCTTTAAATCGGGATAAACCTGCAGAAATTGCTTTGTGCATACATCCGAAACACTTGAAATATAATCAATTTTTGAATAAATTTTTAAATCATATTTTCTGCAAGGATTAATAACGGTATAATCTGTATGATTCCAAGAAATTTTAATGCGTGAATCAACTTTATTAACCAAAACATCAGGAATACCTAAGAATGACACTGCACAATCATAGTTGCCGGAAATTTCAGGTAACAGCCATTGTAGATATTTGGAAAGATACTGCATATTCATCCAAACACCTTCATGTTCCTTAGAAAACATACAATGGAATTTCAAAGCTATTTTACCAAAAATTCTTGAAACGCCAAATAAAAACAATCTGCCGGGTAATAATTTTTTAATTGAAACATCAAACGTATTATATTTCTTTATATTTGGTATAATATTTACATTGTAATTTATATATTTTAAAAATTCTCCTTCATGTCTATACAGAAATAAATCTACATCATATAAACTATAATCAATTGAATCAAGTAGTCCCAAAAGACTTCTTTCTGCCCCACCTATAAACATAGAAGGCATTATAAACAATATTTTTTTCTTCATTTTCTATCCTCAATAGGTTTTATGTTTAAACTAACATTTGAAGAAACTATTGAGCTGTCAGGAATTGTTCCTTTTATTATGCAACCAGCTGCAATAACACAATTATCTCCAATGCGAGTGCCTTTTAATATAACACAGTTAGTTCCGATCCAACAATTCTTGCCTATTTCAATAGGAGATGAATTATGGGTTAACAAAACACCTTCTGTGGCATTGAAGTTATGATTATTATCAAAAATTTTTACATTCGGACCAAACTGACAGCCTTCACCGATTTTCACAAACGATTTTGCACTAATCATATTTCCTTCATTAAAATAGACATTGTTACCAATATACAGTTCTGCATTATCATCGACAATAACCGTAAATCTTCCGTCATTAATAATTCTGTCACCTAAAGAAACAGAGGAATTTTTATCAATTATAAATTTTGAATTTAAAGAGAATAATTGTAATCCCTTAGTTTTTAAATCATGACATTTGAATAGCTTTATGAAAGAAAATCTTATCTTATTAACAATAAATCTGATATATGGTTTCATTTTTATTTTTCCCTTGATAACAATCTATGTATAGGCTTCATAACAGCGCATCTTAATCTTTTTCCTTTACTCATCCAAGAAGCCGAAAACCAGTGAATTGAGTAGGTGTTACATGTTTTTGACAATACTCCTGTGGGAGCATCATACGGATTAAAATAATCAGAAGAATAAACAGTTATTTCGCCTAAATATTGAGTTTCGCCATTAAGTTTTAGTCCGATTTTTTTAATTGCCTCAGTATTCAAAATTGGACAACCAACAGTACCCTTTTCTCCGTCTAAAAGCTTATCGTATTCATTTATCATCAATTTTATAGCTGAATTATTTTTTTCTGCGCCAAAGCCAATACCTGTATTAACGAATTCATTAATCTCAAAACCAACAAAAGCCTTGTTATTTAATAAACTATCAATAGGTTTAATTAGTTCAACATCAGTATCATAATAAATTCCGCCTTCATGATACACTACCAATAATCTTACATAATCGCTCAAAAATGCATATTTTTTATTATCGTAGCAATACTTAGTATATGGATTTTGATAAACATCAAAATTATCTTCATTCCATTCTATAATCTTATAGTCAGGACAATATTTTTTCCAGCTTTCGATGCATTTGTTTACCATTGCCGGTTTTTCACCTCTTCCAAACCAGCAATAATGTATAATTTTAGGTATCATTTTACTCTCCGTAAATTTAAAAATATTAAACTAAAAAGTTGACATAATTTTTAGTTGCATATTCCTTGGGATAAATTCTTGCCGGATTACCAATAACAACCGAATGGTCAGGAATATCAAAATTTATAAAACTATTAGGCGCTATCATCACATCATTTCCTATGTTGATATTTCCCACAATAGTCGAATTAATTCCAATAGAAACCATGCTACCAATTTTTGGCACACCTTCTCTTTTACCTCTATTCTCTCTCCCTATTGTGCAGCCTTATGCAAATTAACATTATCACCAATTACAACGCCAGCTGCCACAGTAATATTATAAGGGTGACCCAAATATAACCCTTTTCCTATTGTGGCTAACGAGGATATTTCTAAACCGTATTTTTTAGTTAATCTATAAAGTCTTACTCTATTAATAGGACTTCCTTTTTCACTAACCTTTCTCCACAAATACACAAATTTTAGCTGATGAAATAATAATAGCTTTAACTTTGTTTTTAAAGAAAATGAATATACATCACCGGTCATTCTATAATAATCAAACCTAAAAATATTATTCATGATTTCACCTCTAAATACTTTCTATATCCATGATACTTGATTATAATTATTAGTAAAGAACAAATAATCTTCATGCCAACTTAATCCATAAGTAAAAATTATCTGATAAATAAAATACAATGCATAACATATACACGCTGCATTCTTTATCCAAGAATATTTTGGCTCTTTTACCATTTCATTTACATTCCATACTAAAAGTAAAACTGAAAAAACTTCAAAGTATAAATTAAATCTTGCATATACTGCAGAGAAAACACCTGCCATTGTAAATACAGTGAAAAACAACGCCATATTAAAAACTATATTGTAATATTTGTATTTGTTTTTCATCAAATCTCTGTTAATAAACGCAAGTATAATAGGAACGGCACTTACTAACACTCTAACTAAATTTATGCTGTAATTCCATTCTTGTCCGGCATATCTTTCACCGTAATCAGAACCTGATAAAACATTATCGACAAATCCCGCCGTAAAAGGAGAAGTTATTACTACTAAAACACCGACAACCAATATAAATTTTGTCATCTTTCCACATGCTTCTGTATTTGCTATAAAATACAAAAACAATAAAACATATGCAGAAGTATGTATTTGTGCCGCAACGAAAACTATCGGTAAAAACAAATACCATTTTCTCGTTGCAAACAAGGGAAAAACAACTACAATTAAGGCAGTAGCTAAATACTGCCTTAAACCGTTCATAGTATGTTCCCAACAGCCTGCCATCACAAATAAGTAAAACGCAAACTTCATATCACCGCTGTAATTATACAAAAAATACATTAACGGAAAAATAGTAATAAATGAAGTTATTTCGAGAAAAACTCTCGGGTCAGTAGATATATAAGTATGTATGAACGACATATAAAATTGAAACAACCATTCGTTTCCAATTGAAAAAGAAGATATGCACTCATCAATTGGCATAGCTTTATTGAAATAATCTAAATATGCTACAGTATCACCAAACTCAAATCTTTGACCGGAAACATATGCTAATAAAAGAGTACCCAAAAAGAAAAACAAAAAACTTGTATCTCTGACTTTTGTTAGTTCTGTTTCAATAGTCGTATTTTTATCAAGTGGCTTTCTGCCAATATAGAACAATACTAAAACTAATATTGTTGTATATACAAAAACATTCATTCGCTAAATCCCTTCAACCTTCATATACGAAGATTTTGATTTTTTCATAACAATTACCTTTAAAATATACCCAATAGGAATGCTTAATACCGTTAAAAACTTTTCAGGCGATTCCTTAACAAAATGCTTGTTTTTAGCAATCAATGAACTTGAAACATAGTGTATACAGGCTTTGAATTTTTGCTTAATATTTATACTATGTTTCATCTGCTCCTTTCTCCAAAACGCAAAGCCTTTTGGATTGCGAACATATTGTCTGTACATATTTGTACTCGAACCGTCCATCTGATAATCGACAATACAAACACATTCGTTGAGTATTTTCAATTCGTATTTTTCATCTATTAAATGATACTTATAAGCAAGAGCAACATATTTTTCATTATCAAAAACAGGATAAGGCGGAGTAGCCTTGATTATATCGGTTCTGTAAATCAATTTTTTGTCACCAAAGCCACCGTTGTTATAATATCCCATTAAAGTTGTGCTTTCCTTGTAGGTCGGTAATTCCTTGCCGATCACTTTCTTAGTTGAATCTGCAAAATCAAGTGCAATTATACCTGCATATCCCTTATTTTTATTCTCATTCCAGCAATTAACAATCAATTCTACTGCGTTGTCAGGCATATAATCATCAGAGTCAACACAAACATTAAGCTCCGTATCAATATTTTCGTAAGCTGTGTTATGTGCTGTATGCATACCGCCGTTTTCTTTGTAAACATACTTTATTTCAAAGCCGTTATCTTTTTCAAGCCATTTTTTTATTGCATCATATGGATTATCAGTTGAACCATCATCAACTATAAGCCAAATAAAATCCTTGCATGTTTGGCGTTTTAAGCTCTCATAAGTTCTTTTGAGTGTATTTATTCTGTTATATAAGGGGGTAAATACGGTTAAAGTTGCCATTTTCATTCTCCATAACAAAACGAAGTGTAAAAGTTTTGCAGTTTATTTGCATTATTTTTTATATCAAATCCGGAGGCTACAATTTCATCATATGTGTCTTTTTTCTCAATTTGTGCTGCCTCTATTATTTTATTCGCCCAAAAATCTAAAGGTTTTTCTAAACTATAATGAAAAACTCTATCTGTTTTTATACACTCTGGCGGAACATTATCGGATATAACGCATGGTAATCCGGCAGCTTGAGCCTCAACTATTGAAAGCGGTAAGCCCTCATAAAGCGATGGAAAAAGAAATACATCCATTGCTTGCATTACTCTGTTTACATCACTGCGATTGCCTAAAAATAATACATTGTCAGTCAAGCCGAGATTATTTACCTTATTGATAATCTCCTGCTGACCGTTTCCTGTTCCCACAAGAATCAATTTAGCTTTATTATTTTTTTTGTAAATCTCATTAAATACATCAATAATAAAACCATGGTTCTTAGGCGGATTAAATCGCCCCACATGACCCACAACGAGAGCATCGTTATTAATATTTAATTCAGTTCTTACTTTTTTAGCAACATCTCTATTAAAAAGATATTTTTGTGCATCAATTGCATTGTTTATGATAGTATATTCATGACCGCAAAACATCCAATCACCCGCTTCCTTTCCGCAAGAAAACAAATGAGTAGCATATTGAGGTATCAATCTTTTGGAATATAATTTAATAGGATACTTAATATTTTTGTCTTGACTTTTTGAATGTGAATGCGCAATCCTAACTCTTACACCATTTTTTTGGGCTATTTTTAAAGGGTATGCACTCATACAATCCAAATGAGAATGAACTATATCATACATATGTGTTTTAAAAAAGGAATCTAAGGCATTGAAATATGATTTAGAAAAGGGATTCAGCATTGGCATACGATAAATATGTCCGCCCAATGAAAGTATTTCTTTATCATAATCTGCCTCCTCCTGACGATGAACCAGAAAATCAAATTGTACTTTATTGCGGTCGATATTTCTATAATAATTCATTATCATAGTTTCGAGTCCGCCTCTGCCCATATATGTAACTATTTGTAATACTCTTATCATAATAATCCTCTCAATATACGATTATCACTTCAAGCCCAATGCTGTTATTGTCTGCTCTACAACAATCTTTTTATCAAACTCATTTTCCATTTTTTTACGGGCAGTTTTGCCCATTTGTTCACGAACAGAGTTTTCTGTATGCAAAAAAGCCTTCATCTTTTCATATAAGCTGTCAGAATTTTTCGGTTCGCAGAGCCAACCTGTTTTTTCGTTTTCAACAGATTCCCTGCAACCCGGAATATCGGTAGTGATAACAGGTCTGCCGGTAGCGGAGGCTTCAAGATTAACATTGCTCATACCCTCATGATAGCTCGGCATAACAACACAGTCAGCTTTAGCATAATACGGTCTTGGTTCTTCCTGAAAGCCATGAAAATCCACAATGCCCTTTTTAACAAGCTCATCAACTTTTTCTTTATATTCATCTTCAAAAAAGCCGACTAAATCAAGAACAAATTTTTCACCGTCATTATGCAGTTTTTCCGAGGCATCAAAAAGCTCGTCCATACCCTTTTCTTTCATAATTCTGCCCAAATATAAAAATCTCGGTGGTTCATTATTCGGATACAGCTTGTACTCATATGTTTTTAAATTTATACCTGCGCCATTGAGTACAGTTTCTTTCTCAGCAGGAATTATTTTTCTGCTTGTAAATTCATCAGCATTAACCTGATTTTCAAAAAATACGGTTTCTACCTTTTTAAAAGCGGTTTTATATAAAAAAGTTACAAACTGAGCAAGTCCTTTTTTTTGAAAAGCTGTTCCTAATCCCTGAACATTGGCATAAAATGGAATTTTCAGCTTTGCGCACATTAAACCGCCGTAAATATTTGGCTTAATAGAATATGTAACAACCAAATCGGGCTTTTCTTCTTTGAGAATTTTCTTATAAAACTGCATTAAAGCATAGTCGGTAAAAGGATTTATACCTCTGCGTTCCATTTTAGTTTCAATGCAGCGCAAACCCATATTCATAAAATCATCATGATGACCAACAAAAGGCATACTGAGTACAACCTCGTTGTTCTTCATCAATTCTTCAATTAGCTCTTTTCTGAAGCGGTAGAGCATATATGAATGATTAGTCAAAATCAAAATTTTTCTTTTTTTACTGCTCATTTTACAAAGCTCCCGTTCCGCCCTCTACTACGCCTTCGTGTTTAAACACACTGACTATTGTCATAAACAGGCATTTTACATCAAAGGCAAAGCTTAAATTATCATAATACACCTTATCCATCTGAACCTTTACAGGGATAGGCAGCTCATCTCTGCCGTTTATCTGAGCCCAGCCTGTCAAGCCGGGTTTTAAGCTGTTTATGTTATACTCATCTCTTTCGGCAATCAAATCGTCCTGATTCCAAAGAGCGGGGCGAGGTCCGATTACAGTCATATCGCCCTTAAAAATATTAAAAATCTGCGGCAGTTCATCCAAGCTGGTCTTTCTTAAAAACTTGCCGACTTTGGTAATATATTGGTCAGGATTTTTGAGCAAATGAGTAGGACAATCCTTTGGAGTATCCGTTCTCATAGTTCTGAATTTTAATATATTAAAATACTTTTTATCCTTGCCCACTCTCTTTTGTTTAAAAAATATCGGGCCTTTGCTTGTGCATTTGATAATTACACAAATTGGGAGGTGAATTATTGAGAGAAAAACAATCGCCATAAACGAGCAGATAATATCTAAAATACGCTTGATTATTCTGTTGTAAACTGTTTTTTCTCTGTTCATAAACACTACACTCCGTTTGGCACACACTTACACACTATATTTATTCATAATTATATCACACAAAGTACAATATATCAACATAATAGTACATTTAAAATTAATATAGCTAATAATTTCACATATTCTGTAATATATGAAATTTTATTATACGGATTATACAGAATAAAATATATTTCAAAACGATAAAGAAAATCGTGTAAATTCCTGCACACATTTTTGCACACTTTTAAAATCATAATTTTACAATTTCATTAATGCTTTTATGACTTTTAGTTACAAAATATACTTTTTTTAAATAATAAATCTAATGCCTTTAAGAAAATAAAATGTATAATAATCTATGTTTTTGAGTTTAGAGTGAAAAATGAAAATATAAAATAATAAATGGAGTGTGTATAGTGAAAAAATTATTGAAAAAGAGAACGCTGTTTGCGGTTTTGCTTGCGGTAGCGGTATTTGCCGCCGCAACGGCCTGCCTGTTTTCATAAATCCATATTACCACGGCGACAGTGCAAAACTGTCGCTTTTTCTTTTAAAAAATAACGGCAGTTATCAAAACAACTGCCGCATTATCAGAACAAATATTTATTTTTTGCCCACAAGCAGGGTTGAACCGCCGAGCCGGAGGCATCTTGCCTCTCGCTTAGTCATAAACATTCCATCGGTGGTATCTATCAGTTCAACACTTTCGTAGCCCATATCAATCAGCTTTTGCTTAAATTTTTGCATATCGCCGTATCTTGATTGCGACATTAAATCGTGAATTGCAAAGGTTCCGCCTTTTTTAAGCACTCTCAGCGTTTCAAGCAGCAGCTTTTGCTTATCGACTCCTGTCACATTATGATAAACATAGTTGCTTGTTACCGCATCAAAGCTCTCGTCCTTAAAATCGAGCTTGCAAGCATCGCCCTTCATAAATTCAATGTTTTTAACTCCCTCTGCCTCTGCATTTTTACAGCAGAGCATATTACTAAAATCAGAGTACTCTTTTCCCCATCTGTCAACGCCAATCATTTTAGCGTTTGGGTTCTTCTTTGCACACGCAATAGTTAAAGCGCCGCTGCCACAGCCAACATCAAGACCTGTACCGCTGTCTGGCAGCTTTATGTAATTTGCCATTCCCTCAACAATCTGCTTTGAAAGCTGTCGAGTACCGTTATAGGAGAAAGCTCTGTATGCCATTATACTCCATTTAAGAAAAGCACCGACAATCAGCAGAGCGAGCAAAAGCGCCGCAAATATTATCCACCTCAGCGCATCGCTTAATCCTACACCTATCACACCGAATATTACAAACAGTACAGCTATCACAATCGTACCCGCTATCAAGCTGTTTACCATATATTTCGGCACCCAATTTTTATAATCCGGCTTCATATCATTACTCCTTTTTTGAGTTAGTCGTTACTAACTTTTTTATTTATTATATCATACAAAACATAAATATCAATATTATATTTACATTTTTAATTTTGTCATTATTTCGTCATTATATTAATTGTATATTTAATTATGACAAAAACAAACCATTCTTATTTTGTATTAGCATTTGTTCAAAATAGATTGTAAATAAGAAAAATTAATGTTATAATTACAAAAAATATAACGCAAAGGAGAATAAAATGAAAAGGTCAATTAAATATATATCCGTTCTGCTGTCGGCTCTCATTACGGCAGGCTGCTGTTCAACAGTGTTTTCAGCCGCCACTATTAGCGGCTACACCGACTCCGTAAAGGCAATTTACGAAAAGATTAAGGACGGCAAAAAGGTTTTGTATGACGAAAACAAAAACGAAATTCCGCTTGAAAAGCTTAATGACGATACAGGAAATGCAAAAAACAATCTTCCGAAATCTTACGACTTGAGAGATTACGGCAGGGTGTCAAAGGTGAAAAACCAAGGCTCTGAGGGCTATTGCTGGGCATTTGCCTCTGTGGCGTCTATGGAGTCGAGCATACTTTCGCAAAGCGAACTCAGAAATAAGATTGGCGAAAACCCGAACGAAAAGCTCGACCTTTCAGAGGCAGGTTTGGTGTGGTACATTCACTCCGGAACAGTTGACAAGGAGTCGCCTTTTTATAATGATTATATAAACGATGCATCAAAGGGCAGCAATGGCGGAGTTTCGGAAACGCTTGCCATTTCCTTAAATTCGGGTTACGGTACATATCCGCAAAGTCTTTGCCCGTATGACAGAATTAAAGACGGATTTTCGGATACTTTAAGACATTACTCCGATTACAGGCTAAAGGATTATAGCGAACTCAGCAACAACCGAGATACATTAAAATCTAAAATAATGGGCGGCGGTGCAATTACCGTTCACTATCCAAGCATAAATGAATGCTATTCATCTGATTTTGCAAACTATTACAGTGACGATACCTGTATTCCAACAGGCGATTCACATTTAATTGTAATTGTTGGATGGGATGATAATTACAGCAAAGATAATTTTACGGGAAAGGTTAAGCCGAAAAATGATGGCGCATGGCTTTGCAAAAACAGTTGGGGCGACCGCTACGGAGATGACGGCTATGTCTGGATTTCTTACGATACCGCAAACATCAGCTTTGCTCAGTACATAATGCAGGGAAATGACGCATACGACAACGAATATCAAAACTGCATTGTAACCGACGGTCTTGGTTACAACTATAACGGTGCGGCAAATATATTCACAGCCGAGTCCGATGAGCAGTTAAAGCAAATCAGCTTTAAGACAATAGGCGCTTACGATTATACAGCCTCGGTCTATGCACTTGACGCTGATTTTACAAATCCAAAAGACGGCAAACTGCTCTCCACATTCAGCGGAAAAATCAACAACAACGGTATCCACTACCTTGATGTAAAGGATAATGTTTACCTCGCCTCAGGTCAGAAATTCTCTGTTGTTATTGAGGCTAATAACGATTCCAGCTTTATGTCTTTTTCAAGCTCGGAGTGTGTGGGCAAATTAAGCAAAGAAAAAAGCGGCTATGTTCTCAGTTCGGGTAAATGGCAGGATGTGATTACACAACAAAAACAAACAAGGGCTTATGCGTCCATAAAAGCATTTACTTCATATACCGATAACAGCGAAACAATCAACAAGCTAAAATCTGCAATTACAGATGCAGAAAACATAGACAAAGACAAAATCAAATATGAGGAATACGCTCAGCTGCTCAACAATCAGATTACAGCATCTAAGGCGCTTTTGACCGACACTGCCTGCTCGGTTCAGGATATGAATAACGCTGTTATTCTTTTAAAGTATTATTCCGAAAAAGCTATTGACACTCCGTATGAGATAAACAATCTTGACGATTACATAAAATTAGTTGAAATCAGCAATAAATCGGGATACATTCCGCAAAAAATAAGTCTGAACGCAGACCTTGATTTTTCCGATTATGGCAAAGAGGTATCCCCTATCTGCAATGCCGAGGGCAACTTTTCTTCTGATTTTTACGGCAATAATCATACAATAAAAAACATAAAAATCAGTTCTGTTAGTGCTTACGGAAATACAATGAGCGGCTTGTTTGGCTCATTGCAAAGCGCAAAGATAACAGACCTTACAATAGAAAATGCGGATGTTGCACCTGCAAGCAGGAGCGGCATTCTCAGTGCATATGCTCAATATGCTACAATACTAAACTGCACCGTTAAAAACTGCGTGGTAAATTACGATTACTACTCAAGCACCCAGTCTTCGGGCGCAATCTGCGGCGAGTTTTGGTACTCGGTTGCGTCATACTGCAATGTTGAAAACTGCACAATATACGGTCAATACGCAGGTGAATTAGCTTTTGCAATTCAGTCGATTTTCTCCTACTGCAATCTAAGCAACAATAGGGTTTACGCAACAAACGGATTGTCGGTATTTGACAATGCAAACTCTAAGACGAGCAATCTTTACTTTTTCCCAACACCAGCCAACAGTGATATTTTTGTTGAAATGCAGGACGATTTTATCAGAGTTTCTTCATTGCTCCACACTGTAACAAGCTGTACTTCCGAAACCGTTAAGCTGACCAAATCCGATAAATACTACTATGTTGATAAGAATTCTTTTACGGATAACAATTTTGTACTTTTGAATATTGATTATGTCGACAAAGACAATAACTACAATTACAGAGTTAATCTTAAGGATAAGTCGCTAATTCTTATTTCAATTAACTACACACCGTCCGAAACATTTGAAATTCCGTCAGAATATCTCGGACAGCCTGTAACCGAACTTTCCGAAACTTTCTTAAATTCAACCGACACAAGCAACATTAAAACTCTCATTTTCCCCGACAGTCTTGTTACGCTTGAAAATGTATCAATAAAACAGGTATTCAACCTTGAGAACCTTGTAATTGGAAACGGTATTAAAGAAATTCCCGATAGGTTTGCAAATTATAGGTATAATCTCAAGACTGTAAAGCTCGGAAATAATGTAGAAAAAATCGGTAAAAATGCTTTTGAAAGCTGCGAAGCACTTACAGAAATCAACCTGCCCGAAAGCGTAAAATATATTGATGATTTTGCTTTCATAGGCTGTAGTTTTGAAAAAATATTAATCGGCAAAAATGTTGAATACATAGGAAATAGTGCGATTGGATATTTGAATTATGTGCTCAGCAATAAGAATTATTCAATTATAAAAAATCCGAACTATGTAATTAACGGCTACTCATCAACCGCCGCCGAAAAATACGCAAGCAACAACAAAATTAAATTTGTAGACCTCAACACACAGTCGCCGGATATGGAGCAAACCTATACTAATATTGACGATTTGATTGCAGGCGACATTAATCTTGACAACAAGGTAGATATTAACGATGTAACACTGTTGCAGAATTTCATGGCAGGCAATGTTGAATTCAATGATTTTCAGTATAAAAATTCGGCTGTAACCCACTATTACGAAACAATTTCAGTTAATAATGTAACAGAAATTCAGCGCTACCTTTCAGGCAAAATAGACAACTTGGAAATATATAGCGTGGGATAATTTAATATTAAAGAAAATGCACCGCTAAGCATAATGCTTTCGGTGCATTTTTAGGTTAAATTATTTTCGTTCGGGCAACAAAGTTAGACAAATGCTAAACTTTCTGTCCCGAATATAAAAGTTTGGTCAGCCCTTTCAAGGTTGTATTTGTTGGCAACGCCCACAAATACTTTATGTTACCGCAAATTTTAATAGCTAAACGGCTTGCCGTTTGGCGGTTTAAACATAACGGCGAAATCCATTAAATTGCGACAGCAACAAAGAAAAAGCACGCTACTAAACTTCTAATTTGCCACTTTTCAAGGGCAAATCAGCAACACTCGCAAACTTATTGTGTCCTTTAGAATATTTTTCTCTAAGACTGCTCAAGTGTAACTTTCTTCCTCTCTGCCGCTCGTTAGTCT
>OGEZ01000412.1_pt1 | contig 39693 bp, 36 predicted proteins | sample 1570831 | NCBI WGS metagenome assembly OGEZ01 (sample SAMEA2582059, study PRJEB24529) | metagenome | biome: Human gut stool | place: China | collected 2011
CGGTCATTACGTTTACTGCACCCAGTTCAGTTACCTGACCTTTTTCATAGCCTTCCAGACCAGCTTTTGTTTCTTCAGCGAACAATACGTCGTAAGAAGGATTGTGTACGATTTCTACGGTTCCATTGATACCGTACTTAGTAAGATCTAATTTTGCCATTTTTCAATTGATTAATTGGTTATTATATCAAATGTTTATTTGCATTTTTATTTATCAAGGCTTTACAAAGATGCTCAACAACATCTTCTATTTCCTTTTGGCGCTACAAAAGTAGCAGTTATTTTTTTATTCAAAGAACTTATTACTGAAAAAAATCCGTAATAATCCAAAGTTTTATACTTGTGTAACAAATTTGACAAATCCAGTTAGCAAATCAATTTTATTTCGTTTCTTTGCAGTCGGAAAAAACATCAAACCCTGACAATTTTATCAGTTGAAACACAATTATGAAAATCATCAATTTCAACACTCACAAATCGATTCTGAACCAGTTCCTGTCTGAACTGCGCGACGTGGACATACAGAAAGACAGCATGCGTTTCCGCAGAAATATCGAGCGCATCGGTGAAATCATGGCGTACGAAATCAGCAAGGAACTTTTATACGGCCCGAAAGCCATAAAAACTCCCCTGTCTACAGCCATCGAGAACGTGCCGGCCGAGCAGCCTGTAATCGCAACGATCCTTCGCGCCGGGATTCCGCTCCATCAAGGCTTCCTGAACTACTTTGACCATGCGCAGAACGCTTTTGTTTCCGCATACCGGAAATATACGGACGAAGAGCATTTCGACATCCACATCGAGTATATAGCTTCTCCACGCCTGGACGGAAAGACACTGATTCTTACTGACACCATGCTTGCCACGGGGGCATCAATGGAGTATGCTTACGAGGCCCTGCTGACCAAAGGACAGCCTGCCCACATCCATATCGCATCTGTCATAGCCAGCCAGCAGGCCGCAGAGCATATCCGGAAAGTGTTTCCGGAAGACAAGACCACACTGTGGTGCGGCACCATCGACCCTGAACTGAACGAACATGCATACATTGTTCCGGGACTTGGAGATGCCGGAGATTTGTGCTACGGAGAAAAAGAATAAAAAAGGCCTCGGCAGGATATGATTCCAACCCTGCCGAGGCTCTATTATCAGTTTATGCAAAACGACATATCACTCAACCGTAAAGCAATATACCATCAACGCCTTTTCATCTTTTGATTCAGGATTTGACTGCAGAACGCCATATTCTCCAGGGCCGGGATCAATGGACAACAAATAAGAACTTTCTCCATAACGCTTGGCCTGGTAATCAACCAGCTGCTCTATTCCGGAAGAGCTGCCTTTGAATGTGTTTATTTTTCCAATCTCGCAGCGTCTTTCCTTCTTCTTCTGTTCAAAGCGTATCAGCTGGATAAAAGAATTCGGATCCTGCCTGTTGTCAGCCGCCTTCACAATCAGCCTGTACGTGCAGCCGGGTTTGGCGACGCACGACGACGTAACGCCGTCCACATGGATTCTTGTTTTCACCGAGCCTATCCCTGTCAGATACAAAGAGGCACCCGCCTTCGACTTTATCTTGCCCCAGCTCTTTTCCAAAGGTGCAGCGACAGTGTCAGTGCCTGCAATGCTAAGCAGGTTGGTTTCGCCTATAAATTCAGGCTCATAAGGAAAGGATGAAACAGCCTGAGCCTTACCAGCCACAAACATTGCGGAGAGAGCCATAAATGCCAACAGTTTCTTCATCATAGCCATGCTTGTTTTGACAATAATCCTTGCATGCCGTCACTTCACCTCCCACGTGTCATTCGTGTCAAGCAGCTCGGCAAAAGTATGATAGTTCTTCTTTGCGGCAACCTCCTCAATCTGAGCTTCCACGGCTTCATCATAAGTCGGAGCCTCCACATCACGGATCACGCCTAATGCTATAGGGAAATCCGGACCTTCCATCAGAGCCAGCTTCAGCTGAAGCGTATGATCCTCGCAATGCGCATCGTGAACCAGAATATCCTTTTCGGTCACACCGTTCTCGCCCAGCTTCACCACTTTCAGGCCGAAACCTTCTTGAGCCAGTCCGTATTCCCGGTTCGGACCGAAAAGCATCGGCTTGCCGTGCTCCAGATAGATGGCATTCTTCTCGCGGTCTTCCTTCTTGGCCACTGCATTGTGCGTGCCGTCATTGAAGATGACGCAGTTCTGCAGCACCTCAACCACCGAAGTTCCCTTATGTTTCGCCGCCGCTTTCAATACTTCTACCGAAGGACCTCCGTCAACTGCCGCGCAACGGGCAAAGAAGCGTCCGCGCGCGCCGAAACAAAGCTCGGCCGGACGGAAAGGATCTTCCACGGTTCCGTAAGGAGAAGACTTGCTGACAAACCCGCGCGCCGAAGTCGGAGAATACTGCCCTTTGGTCAGTCCGTAGATGCGGTTGTTCAGGAGTACAATGTTAATGTCCACATTCCGGCGGATAGCATGAATGAAGTGGTTTCCTCCGATAGCCAGGCCGTCGCCGTCACCCGAAATCTGCCAGATGGAAATACCCGGGTTAGCCACTTTCGCCCCGGTGGCAATGGCAGCCGCACGCCCGTGAATGGTGTGCATCCCGTATGTGTTCATATAATAAGGCAAGCGCGAAGAACATCCGATGCCGGAAATCACCGCAATTTCATGGGGCGGCACTCCAATCTCTGCCAACGCTTTGTGAAAAGAGTTCAGAAAGGCATGGTCGCCACACCCCGGACACCAGCGTGGCTGCCCGAATTTATAGTCTGCTGCTGTATATTTCGTTTCGTTCATGATTAGTCCCTCCTTTATTTAAAATAGCTTGGAAAAAGCGTCCACCAGCTCCTGCACCACAAAGGGCTGTCCCTTCACCTGATTGAACTGATGCAGACGGATACCCTCCACCTTCATTCTCAGATAGCCGGCAAGCTGGCCCATGTTCTGCTCAGCCACCACAATATTCTTATAACGGCGCAGCACCTCTTCGGTGTTCTTCGGCAACGGATTGATAAAGCGGAAATGAGCAAGAGCCGCCTTCTTTCCCTGCGCATTCAACACGTCCATAGCCGAATGCAGGTGCCCGTAGGTTCCTCCGAAGCCTACAATCAGCAAATCGGCATCCGGATCTCCCTCCACTTCAAGCAAAGGTATGGCATCTGCGATTTTGGCCACCTTTTCGGCACGGAGCTGCGTCATCAGGTGATGGTTTTCCGGCTCTGTAGAGATAGCTCCCGTTTCGCTGCTCTTTTCCAGTCCGCCGATACGGTGCATGAATCCTTCCATGCCCGGCTTCGCCCAATAGCGGACACCCGTTTCCGGGTTGCGCATGAACGGCGTCCATGTTCCTGCCATGTCGGGAGTGACATACGGAGGGTTGATGGAGGGATACTCGTCCAGATCCGGCAGACGCCAGGCGGCAGAACCGTTGGCGATGTACGCATCGGTGAGCAAAACCACGGGAGTCATGTGCTCCAGCGCAATCTTGCAGGCAGTATAGGCGGCGTCAAAGCAGTCGGTAGGCGAAGAAGCCGCAATGACCGGCATCGGACTCTCGCCGTTGCGCCCGTAAAGCACCTGAAGCAGATCGGTCTGTTCCGACTTGGTGGGCAGTCCGGTAGAAGGACCTCCGCGCTGCACATCCACAATCACCAGCGGAAGTTCGGTGATGACCGCCAGGTTCATCGCTTCGCTCTTCAGACAGATTCCGGGTCCCGATGTAGTGGTTACGGCCAATGCGCCTGCAAATGCCGCTCCCACGGCAGAAGAACATCCCGCGATTTCATCTTCACACTGCACCGTCTTAACGCCCAGCGACTTATGCTTGGCGAGTTCGTGCAGGATATCTGTAGCCGGAGTGATGGGGTAAGATCCCAGATAAAGCTGAAGCCCGGCTTTTTCCGCAGCAGCCATCAGGCCGTAAGCCGTAGCCTTGTTTCCGTTGATGTCCATATAGCGTCCGGGGCGCTTCTGTTCCTTGCTCGGCACCATATAGCTGAAAGACACGGAAGCATGTGTGTTTTCACCGAAGTGGTATCCGTCGTTGAGCACCTTGATGTTCGCCTCGGCGATGGCCGGTTTCTTGGCGAACTTCTCGCGGAGAAGCTTTTCGGCAATCGACAGGTCGCGATGGAAAAGCCAGCACACCAGTCCCAGCGCAAACATATTCTTGGTGCGGAGGATCGACTTGTTGTCCAGTCCGCTGTCCTTGAGGCTCTCCTTGCACATGGTGGTTATCGAAGCTCCAACCACTTCGTTCTTTATGCCGAGTTCTGAAAACGGATTTTCAAGCTCAAATTTCGCCTTTTCCAAGTCACGTTTCGTAAACGAGTCTGAATCGATGATAATGACAGCCTGCGGCTTGCAGAACTTGTATTGTGTTTTCAGTGCAGCGGGGTTCATCGCCACCAGCACATCGCACTTGTCGCCGGGCGTATACACCTTTCCCGATCCGATATGCACCTGGAATCCCGACACGCCCGTCAGCGAGCCTTGCGGGGCACGGATGTCGGCCGGATAATCCGGAAACGTACTGATATCATTTCCTTCCGTAGCTGAAATGTTCGAGAACATGTTGCCGGCAAGCTGCATACCGTCGCCGGAGTCGCCCGAGAAGCGGACTACCACATCATCCAGCTCTTTGATTACATTTTCTTCTGCCATATTGTATTTTATTTTAAAGTTTACAAATCAACGAGCTACAAAAATGGCGAAGTTCCGGCAAAAAACAAAATAAAAAGGAAGTTATTTTACGCAATCAGTAACAGACTGATGCGATGAAAAGTTTTTTCTGCAAAAAATTAGGCATATATCAACAAAAAGACATACCTTTGCAAAAAGGCTCTGTAGTTCAACGGATAGAACAAGAGTTTCCTAAACTTTAGATAGGGGTTCGATTCCCCTCGGAGCTACAACAGAACACCCGTGCGGCGGATTCAGTGCCGTTATCCCATGAAAATGAGGCTCTTTTGCGTGACGATGCCCGCCGGACATCCAGTCCTTGCATGAAAGAAAGGCCGGGAAAACCGCGTCGAAAGGGCTCCGGCAGAATTGCTTCGGACAGAACATTTAAACTTGAAACAGAATGAAAGATGCCGTATTTCCGGACTGCCCGATACGAAATGTCCTTGCAAGAATCAGCAGCAAATGGTCGCTGCTGGTCATCTATACGCTCGACAGAACCGGCAAAGAAGCGGTGCGCTTCAAGGAGCTGCAACGCGCAATCCCCGACATCTCCCAAAAAATGCTGACCGTAACGCTCCGGACACTGGAAGAAGACGGCTACGTGACGCGGACCGTCTATCCGGAAGTCCCGCCGAGAGTTGAGTATGCGCTGACTCTACGGACGCGCTCGCTGCTTCCCCACCTCAATGCGCTGATTGAATGGGCATCGGAAAACAAGGACGCCATAATGGAAGACAGAGAGAAGTCAGCCCGCAGCAAATGACACATCCCCCTGCACGCCGCATCGGAAAAACGAATCCGCGATGATTCGCTTCCGGCTCTATCCTGCGCAGAAAGACAAAAAAAGCGCATTTTTCCTGACACTTTCCTTTTCATTTTTCCTCCATCTGGAGGCAAATCCTTAACAAATGCAAATGCCGAAGCCCCTCAGAAGCCCTATAAAGCGGGCAGACACCGGCGTTTCTTCCGAAAAACAACGGGACATTTCGTGTAAAACAACCCGCTATCTTCCGCAAAATGACGGGACATGCCGCATCAAATGACGAAACATTTTGCAGAAGGCTTCCCGAAACGTCTTTTCAGCCAACGAAAACGCATCCTTCCCTTACGGAACAGGCGTATATCAGCAGACGCACAACCTGTCAAAAAAGACACCGGTACGCACCTGCACATCACACAAAGGAAGAGCATAAAGCCCCCAGCCGACAGAAAGACACGGGAAGAGGCGCATGAAAAGCAATCCGCTTTTTCCGGGCAACTTCTCCCTGCAATTTTTCCGGGCAAGCCCTGATTCCATTCCGAATAAAAGATTCTCAGCCGTTCTTTTTGTCAATTTGTCAGAATGACACATTCACGCCATTCCAAACGATGCGGCGTATGACATGGACAATAAGCAGAACTTAGAAACTGTTTTGAATTTCTCCAAAAAGTTTTTCTTGGCTTGATGTGTTCGTTTTCGTGTGTGCTTTGGGCTATTTTTTGGTCTTTTCCGCTTCTGTTCTTCGTCAGATAGCCCGCTATCTTCCTCATCACACAAACGGAAATGCCTCAAAAACTCATCCCAAATCAGCACACGATAAATTCAAAACAGTTTCTTAAAAAAGAAAGCGGCCCGCCTCTCCACCAAGGAAAAGCGGACCGCCTTTTTCCGTTTGCGGCAAGCAGCAAAATTACTTGCGCAGACCAAGAGCCTTAACGATCGCACGGTATCTCTCGATATCGCGATCCTTCAGATAAGTGAGCAACGCACGGCGCTTACCTACCAGCTTGGTCAAAGATCTTTCCGTTGTATAATCTTTTCTGTGGAGCTTCAAGTGCTCTGTCAGATGAGAAATACGGTATGAAAACAATGCTATCTGCGCTTCAGGCGAGCCAGTATCAGTGTTAGACTTTCCGTACTTTTCAAAGATTTCTTGCTTTTTAGCTGAATCTAAATACATAAATTTGACTTTAAATTATTTGTAACTTTAATTTTGCGGTTGCAAAGGTAAGGATAATCTTTTAAACGACAATGCTTTTTCAGAAAAAAGTAGTAACTTTGCGCGCAAATAATAGGTATAGTATGCAAGACATTAGAAACATTGCCATCATTGCCCACGTTGACCACGGAAAGACAACGCTGGTAGATAAAATGATGCTGGCGGGACACTTGTTCCGCAACGACCAGACCAACGGCGAACTGGTGCTGGATAACAACGACCTGGAGCGTGAAAGAGGTATAACGATTCTTTCAAAAAACGTTTCCATCAATTACAAAGGTACAAAAATCAACATCATCGATACTCCGGGACACGCCGACTTCGGAGGCGAGGTGGAACGTGTTCTGAATATGGCCGACGGATGCATCCTGCTGGTAGACGCCTTTGAAGGGCCGATGCCGCAGACACGCTTCGTGCTTCAGAAGGCGCTGCAAATCGGACTGAAGCCGATTGTTGTCGTCAACAAGGTGGACAAGCCCAACTGCCGCCCGGAGGAAGTATACGAAATGGTGTTCGACCTGATGTTCAGCCTCAACGCCACGGAAGACCAGCTGGACTTCCCCGTGCTTTACGGCTCGGCCAAGAACAACTGGATGGGCGAAGACTGGAAAACCCCTACCGGAACCATCGAACCGCTGCTTGATGCAATCGTAAAATACATTCCGGCTCCGCACCAGCTGGAAGGAACTCCCCAGATGCTGATTACCTCGCTCGACTACTCCTCGTATACAGGACGTATCGCTGTAGGACGCGTACACCGCGGAACCATCAGCGAAGGAATGAACATAACGCTGGCAAAACGCGACGGACGGATGCTCAAGACAAAAATCAAGGAGGTACACACCTTTGAAGGACTCGGACGCAAGAAGGTGCAGTCTGTTTCATCGGGTGATATCTGTGCCGTCATCGGAGTGGAAGGCTTCGAAATCGGCGACACCATCTGCGACTTTGAAAATCCGGAACCGCTGCCGCCGATCGCAATCGACGAGCCGACCATGAGCATGCTGTTCACCATCAACGACTCTCCGTTCTTCGGCAAGGAAGGCAAATATGTAACTTCACGCCACATTCACGACCGCCTGATGAAAGAGCTCGACAAGAACCTGGCGCTGCGCGTACGCAAGACCGAAAACGAGGACGGCAAATGGATCGTTTCAGGACGAGGTGTGCTTCACCTTTCGGTACTGATCGAAACCATGCGCCGCGAAGGCTATGAGCTGCAGGTAGGCCAGCCGCAAGTAATCTTCAAGGAAATCAACGGAGTGAGATGCGAGCCGATTGAAGAGCTGACCATCAGCGTGCCCGAAGAATTCTCCAGCAAGATGATTGATATGGTAACCCGGCGCAAAGGCGAAATGGTTTCGATGGAAACGCAGGGCGACCGCGTGAACATCGAATTCAACATTCCGTCACGAGGAATCATCGGCCTGCGCACCAACGTGCTGACCGCATCGCAGGGAGAAGCAATCATGGCGCACCGCTTCAAGGAATACCAGCCGTATAAGGGCGACATACCGCGCCGCACCAACGGATCGATGATTGCCATGGAAGGCGGAACAGCATTCGCATACGCCATCGACAAGCTGCAGGACCGCGGACGCTTCTTCATCTATCCGCAGGAAGAGGTATATGCCGGACAGGTAGTAGGTGAACATGTACACGAAAATGACCTGGTGGTCAACGTAACCAAATCAAAGAAGCTGACCAACATGCGTGCTTCGGGTTCGGACGACAAGGCCCGCATCATCCCTCCGGTGGTATTCTCTCTGGAGGAGGCGCTCGAATATATCAAGGAAGACGAATACGTGGAAGTAACTCCGAAGAGCATGCGTATGCGCAAAATCATTCTGGACGAAACAGAACGCAAACGCGCGAACAAGAACGCATAACAAGCCGTCATAAAAAAGAATCGAGGCGCGCAAGGGAAAAACACTGTCCTTGCGCGCCTCTGTCTTTTCAGCCCAGGATGTCACCGCCCGCGATACACCAGCTCGTTCGAGCTCATCCGCTTCATGTACTGCTGTATGATTGACTTCAACTGATTTTCCATCATTTGCAATGTATCTTGGGGCATTGTCTGCTTCACATCATCCTGCATCAGCGCATCTGTACGGAAGCGATAGGCATGGGTCACGCTCGTCCCGTCAAACTGAATCAGATAGTCGCCCTTAAGAAACTGGTATACATCGCTTGCCGGAAGATAATTCACTGCATATTTGTCTGCAGCAGATGTGTGAAAGATGTCCTGTCCGAAAGCCACATACGGCTGGTCGTACCCTAGCAGGCCCAGCACTGTCGGCATGATATCAATCTGCTCGGCAATCTTCTCTCGATCCAGTCCCCGAAGCTCCGGCATTCCCGGCGCATAAAAGATGATCGGCACCTTGTAGTATCCCAAATCCGTCACATAATCCGGATAACTGTTACCGCTGGTATGGTCGGCTGTAATGACAAACAGGGTATTGTTGAACCAAGGCTGCCTTGAGGCCTTTTCAAAGAAACGCTTGAGAGAGTAATCCGCATAGGCAATCGTTTCAAACAACGGATCCTCGCCCGTGGGAAATACCCCCTTATAACGCTCTGGAAGCACAAAAGGCCCATGCGAAGACGCCGTAAACACAGATGTCACAAAAGGTTCTTCCATTTCTGACATGCGGTCGCAGTAGAACTGCAAGAACTCTTCGTCCCATACGGCCCAGGTTCCGTCGAAGTCAGCATCTCCGTTATAGTTCGGGTCTTCATTATATTCCGTACGTCCGAAATACTTCTGGAAGCCGACAGCGCGGGCAAAGGCTTCGAACCCCATCGACCCGTTCATCGCCCCGTGAAAGAAAGCAGACGTATATCCCTTGTGCCTTGTCAGCTCTCCGGCCACACTTGACACATCATTCAATGCGGATGGCGTCAAAAAGAAAGGCTCTACAAAACTAGGAATAGAGGAAAGCACCGACGGCATCCCGTCAATGCTTTTGCGCCCGTTACTATAAGAATACTCAAATGTGACACTCTTCGTAAGCAAAGAATCAACAAAGGGAGTATATCCTTTATAATGTCCGTCTTCAAGCTGAGGATTCAATGATCCTACATGTTGCTTGCTGAAGCCTTCCCAAATGATCACCGCCACATTCATCGGACGAAATGAGACAGAATCAGCAGGCATATGGATGGGAGCGAACAGAGCCTCCGCTTCAGACTCCGGCAAGTAATCCGGAACAACAAATGACTTCTTGTCCAACGTTCTGAACACTGAAAAAGGCGTATTCAACACCAGACCTGCATCTTGAGCTCTGTTAACGTATTGATTGGCATTGCTGAGCGTGATGGGGCGTGTAGCAGTGGTCATTCCGCCTCGCATCCCAAACACCGTAAAAGGAACAGCAACAAGCAAAGCCGCCGTTTGAACTATATAATAAGCCAGCTTGTTACGCACCGGAAATACTTTGGGAGAACGATACAGCTTATAAACGGCGAAAGCCAGAACTGCCGCCAAAAGGACCAGATACCAATAGGCGACAAACTCATCCATAAATATAGATGCGATATTGCTGCCCTTCTCATGCTGAAACTCCTGAAGCACAGACATCGTGGTGCGTCGGCCGGTGAAACGATAATATACGCAATCTATCAGGTTCGTGATCAGGAAGAAAGTGTTGGCTACCGTAAATATCCAGCGGACCACTTTATAAAAGGCTGCATGTTCTTTCCAATGGAGGGGAAAAAGAAACAGAAAGATAAACAAAGCATTGCTATAAAGAATGGCGCTCGTATCAAAAATAATGCCAGCCCCAAACAGACTCAATGCGTAGCTGAAATTCATATGTCCGCTGAATGTGTCCCAGTTGACCAGCAAAAATACCAGGCGGCACAATGAATAACAGATATAGATCAACAACAGATTCCATACCAATGTCAGTACATTCGAAAAAACATCCTTTTTTTTCATATTTCCACTCCTTTCAGGTTGAATTATAAGGCTACAAAAGTAATTATATTTTGAATAACTTCGTATATTTGCCTCTCTAAACTGAAGAATATGAAAACAAAGCGACTGATCAGAACAGGCATAGCCGCCATTATCTTGGCAGGGCTCGGCATTTGGATAAATTCCCGTTGGGATGCCTGGTTCAGAAATCCCGAGGAACCGCCTTATGCTCCGCTAAAAGAGCCGGGAAGAATCATGCTGACATTCGGCGACAAAGACCAGCTATCCCGCAATATAAGCTGGCAATGTGATTCGACGGTTGCAGATTCTTCGTTTGCAGAGCTGGCAGATACTTTAGCAAAAGATACAATGCGTGTTGCGGCACAAGGTGAAATATTCCAATCACGAAGCGGCAAAGCGGCCTATTATGTGGCCCGACTGCGCAACCTGAAACCTGACTGTTATTACAGCTATCGGGTATGCACCAACGGGATATACTCTGAATGGCATAACTTCCGCACCCACAACCTGTCGACAAAGAAAGATTTCTCATTCATCTATACCGGCGACGTACAGGATACAATCAATGGAGTTGCCAACCAATATCTGAAAACGGCATTGGCACAACACCCCCAAACCGAATTCTTTGTTTTTGGAGGGGATTTGACCGAACGCCCCATAGATGCTTATTGGCAGGAAACGTTCGACGGCCTGGACTCCATCCGCCAGCACTATCCCGTTTTAAACGTAACCGGCAATCATGAATACCTGAAATACGTTATCCGCAAATTGGAGAAACGCTATTCACTCGTCTTTTCTTATTTTTTGGACTCCATGATCGGGGAGAACCAAGTATATACCTTGAAATATAACAATATGCAGTTCTTTCTGCTCGACAGCAACAGGGAACTTCCTTATCTATGGACACAAAGGCAATGGCTGAAAGAAGAACTTGAAAAGAGTGATGCACAATGGAAGATTGTCGTACTGCACCACCCTCTTTACTCTATCAAAGGAAAACATAACAACATGATGCAGCGCACCATGTTCAATTCGCTGATACAAAAATACCACGTCGATCTCGTACTCCAAGGACACGAACATGCCTACGCAAGGATGACCATGCATGATGAAAACGGGAAAGCCACAACACCGGTCTATACAGTCAGCCACTGCTCGCCTAAAAGTTATCGGATTGACTTTGACGGACGTTTCGACAAGTTTGGCATCGAAAGCCGCTTCTACCAATATGTCCGTGCGCACGGCGACACATTAAGCGTCAATGCCTACCGTTTCCCCAGCGGAGAACTGTATGATTCATTAGACATTGTGAAGAACGCGTCGGGCACATCCATTATCGATAACGGCAAAAACATTCCGGAATACCTGGAATTCAAATCGAACGGAAGCGAGAAAGATTGTAGGTATATGGAACGGATAAACAAGTATAAATCATTTACCCAGACTCAAAAAAATGGATAAATGCAAACAGTTATAACGAAGCAATGACACTCTTCATATAAGACTCAAACTCTTTCTCAAAATTCATTAGATTCCACCTATTCCCAGCCAAAGAAATGCATCGCTGAATGCGTTCTTCTATTTCATTATCAGAAAGTTTCTGTGACCATTCAACTGCTGAAGAAACAGATGAAACCGATATCCCATCCAAAACCAACCCACAAGAATTTATGCCTTCAAAAGAGGCTATGGAAGAAACCAATGGTATTATTCCCATCTTCATCAATGCGATTACAGCACCCGGGCAACCTTCACTCGCAGACGGATAAATACAAAAAGTGACATTTTCCAAAATATTAATGAAACGATTCGAACCTACTTGCTGGAATCCCCATAACGTTATATTTGTCGCATCCTTTAATAAGGGTAAATAGTACTCTCCAAAATCAGTATCCATCGTTCCAATCACATGCAAATGATATTCTGGATGTAACATAAAAAAATCAAGCACAATATCCAATCCTTTCAACAAGCTTCCAGTACTTCCCATCCAAACAAACTGAGTACGATCATACGATTGCAGTTTTGTTCTAGAATCTACCGTATAAGACAAATTAGAAGACTGATTTATTAGCGTTATCTTATCTTGAAGTTCAACTGGATATGTCCCAACAGTCACCTTAGACCCTATTTGCAAGATCTTATCAATGAAAAAGCCATCTATAGAAGCTTCTGCTAAACGAGAATAAGTCAAATGTGCATTATGGCTGCAGTTAAAATCATCTGTACGCAACCTAACCATCTTGTTCTGATACTCTGGATATGCAGTAGTAGCATAATAAATTTTCAACGCATGTCTATTACGTTTTGACATGATAGAAAAGCAAGGGCCCTCCCCAAAAATAATATCGTATTTACGATAATCACATTCTATTGTCTTATTATATGTAACCATTACATAATTATAGCCCAAACGCTTAAAGACCTCTCCTATAATTAGAGCCTCTTTCCTGTTTTGGTGTTTATCAAACCACAAAGAATTTCTTTTCTTATAATATACTCGCGGTATATAAGAAATATATGCCCATTTCCTATTATTCTGGTTTCTATATACATATCTATCTTTGTTCAGACGAAATAGATTCTTTACGGCACGTATTATCGATTTAAAATCCATTATATTCTAAGCATTACGTTCTAATCGCTGTCTATTTTTACGTTTTATCTTCATTAATAAAGAGGAAGGAACAATGCTATCTGCCAAATGCTTGACTGCATATGAGATAGTTTTATTCAAGAGCGACAGTTTCCATTTCAACGTATGATCAATCCCCCGAATGCGTGCGCACTCACGCTTCACATCCAATTTATGCACAGAGGACACTCCTTCTATCGCTTCGCACAGCGAAACGTCTACCGGAATATATTGCATCCGCCCTCCTCTTTGATATAAGTTGTAAATAAAATGATAATCAGCAGCCAGGCGATAAGAGAGATCAAACGGATGAGCTTTCATTTCCTCCGTATCTGCAAACATCGACTGATGACATGCCGGCATAAGCTTTGGAGTTACTTCAGGTATATTTCCTTTAGCCGGAACAATCGCATAGGATTTCTGACGCAAAGTGTCACCATACACAACTTTCGTATTTGGATGGATCTCAGCAGCAAATAAACGGGCTATTGCCTCTCCATCCACAAAAATGTCCCCTGCATTCATAAAATTAACCCATCTCCCGGAAGACAAACAGACTCCTTTGTTCATAGCATCAAATATCCCCTTGTCAGCTTCTGACAGCCAACGCAATTTGATACCTTTCTCTCTAAATAAAGGCTCAATTGACAATATTACATCAACAGTCTTATCCGTTGACTTACCGTCAATCAAAATATATTCCAAGGGACGGTATGTCTGTTCCAACACACTTTCCATCGTCCGGGCAAGTGTCTTTTCCACATTAAAACAAACCGTTACGATTGATATCAGATCTCGTTGCATACATATTTTCTATATTTCGGTTTAGCCAATTGAAGCGCATAAAGCAATCTGTCAACCATTCGCTTCACTTTATATAAAAAAGGTACGTCCGGCCGTTCCCCTTTCCATGGAGTCATGTCAAGATAATGAAAATACAATCCTTTATAAGGGTGCTGGGACTTGTATTGCCATGGTTTCTTTCCTCCTGTGTAATGGACAATTACCGGATGAAGCAGTTCTTTCTCCAAATCCGGAATGGCTTCGGGACGAATCCTGCGTTTCCTCCGCAAGAATCCATCCTGCACATTGTAGCGAAAAGGAAGAAAAAGCTTTTTGTCATGAAGCAATGCATTCAGCACATCCTGATCATTAAAAACGAGTTCACTCATATGCTCTGAGATATATTTCTCCGCCACCTTCTGGAACTGGATATTCCGCCAATATTCCAGATTAACCAATAATACTCCAGCATTGAAATACGAAAATGAAGAAGCATAATGCAAGCGTTCATAATTGTCCGGTTTTCCACTCCACATATCCTCCACACAACCTGCCGCATAATCAGTAATGTCTGTACTCCAAAGTTCCTTTATCGAACCGTTCACAATCAGATCACAATCCAAATAAAGAACCTTGTTTATAGAACGGGGCAAAATGCTCTCCAAGAAAATACGATAATATGTAGCCAGCGAGATGTGGCTCTCTCCATAAATGGAACATCCTTCCAACAAGGCATTTCCTGTTTCATAAACAAACAAGGTCTGGTGATACCGGCCTTCAATCCAATCATGTAATATTTTCTTAGAGTCATCCGGCAGTTCCGAGGCGATTACATGGATATGAAAAGATGAATCCGCATTGTTTTCAAACAAAGAAGTCAGCATAACCACGCAATACTTCACATACGAAGCATCAATATTGCAAGCTACATGTATAATTCCTTTCTCCATTCTCTCAAAGCTTAACTTCCGACAAAGCCTTTCTTATATAGTATCCAGCAGACAAGCGTTCGCTTATCACTGCCACATTCCGTTTCATTACAGCATATTGTTCGGAGGTCAATCCTTCCAGCACACTGTCCAGTTCCGCCAATGAAGCAACACAGATTCCGATCCCGTTATTACGGACAAAGGCTGCCAGAGCCGCCTGGTCCCATATAATGACAGGAAGTTCACACCGGATATACAACGATGTCTTGTGGGGGTTGTTATACTTCAGATATTCCCCAAAGTCACCCGTACATGCATCTACAGAGAATCCGTCCCAAACCAGTCCGAAATCTCCCTGAGCCGTAGCGATTAAATCATCCGAACGAACAAAACCTTTATAGACAAAACGTGTTTTCCCCTGAGCCTTATCCAGTTCAAAACCGTTTCCATAAAGATTGAAGCGAAACGAATGCACATACGCTCCCACTTCATACAGAAACGTATTTTTACGCAAGCTCAATGCACCGGCATAAACCACTTCATAAGGTTTATGAGCTATCCCGTGCGGGAGGGCCTTTGTTTCTGACAAGTAATCAAATATTTCAAGCTCTCCGACCGGCACCTGGCATCCTTTTTCTATCAGCCAACGTTTCATGCTCTCATTATGCGCAATAATATAATCACCATGACTTAAACGACGTATTTCCTGACCAACAGTCAATTTTTTGCGTCTAAAGCTTCCCAGGTCATGGATCACAACCACCACTTTCGCTCCCCGGAAATGAGCCATACGGCATACAAACGTGAAATATTTTTTCAACGGATACTGCAACACCAGACGGTCGCCCTTTCTCAACGAGAAAGGGGCCTTCAAGACGCCTGCCAATGTTGCCAGAAATGCCAATACAGAATTGGTATACCGGGTCTGCCTGAAACCGACATTCACAAAGCCATTCTCGGCCATAATACGCTCTATGTCCGTTTTGGCCTTGTTGCCGGCTCCGTCAACTCCCTTATAATTGCGCGATAAATAACAATTCCTCATAAAAAGAGATTACAACTCTGTTTTACATAAAGCCAAGGCTGCTGCCACTGTATCGTCCATGTCTGCATAAGTATATTGAGCAAGCCGTCCTCCGAACAGCACATTCGGAACAGATTCCGCCAACTGCCGATAATCTGCATAAATCCGGCTGTTCTTCTCATCATTAACCGGATAATAAGGTTCTTTTCCCGGAGCAAAACTATCAGGATACTCATAAGTGATTATCGTATGAGGCTGCTTCCCGAACTCAAAATGCTTGTGTTCTATCACGCGGGTATAAGGAACCTCACGCTCGGTATAGTTCACAACCGCATTCCCCTGAAAGTTCTCCATTTCCAGACGTTTTTCCTCAAAACGAAGACTGCGGTACTCCAGATGACCGCAACGGTAATCAAAGTATTCATCAATGCAGCCTGTAAACAGCGTTTTTTCAGCAACGCCATCCAGCTCTGCCCTGTTCTTGAAATAGTCTGTGGCAAGACAAACCTCCGTATCGCCAAGCAAAGCATCTATCAGCGCATTGTATCCGCCAATGGGAATGCCTTGGTAGGCATCATTGAAATAATTGTTGTCGAAAACAAAGCGGAACGGCAAACGTCGGATAATGAATGCCGGAAGTTCTGTAGCCGCACGCCCCCACTGCTTTTCGGTATATCCCTTTATCAGCTTCTCATAAATATCCTTTCCACACAGTTTCAAGGCCTGTTCCTCCAGATTGGCGGGCTCCGCGATGTGAGCAAACTCTCCGCGCTGCTCTTCGATCTTAGTCTTTGCCTCTGCCGGAGTCGTAACGCCCCATAACTGATAGAACGTATTCATGTTGAAAGGAAGATTGTACAGCTTGTCACCGTAACGTGCCACAGGCGAATTGGTATAACGGTTAAACTCCACAAAAGAATTCACATAATTCCACACCTCCTTATTGTCGGTATGAAAAATATGCGCCCCGTATTTGTGCACATGAATTCCGTCCACATCCTCACAGTAGATGTTTCCTCCCCGATGATGGCGTTTGTCTACCACAATGCAAGACTTGCCTGCCCGTTTCGCTTCGCAGGCAAACACCGCGCCGAACAAGCCGGCGCCTACAATCAAATAATCATATTTCTTTTTCATAAGTCTTTGATTTCAATAAACCTTCAAGCATTCCATGTACAACATCATCGCGCATACGCATTATTCCACACAAATAAATCTTCGTATAGGACCGCATGACGAGCCTTGAATATCCTCAAGATATCCCACACCTCAGATGTTGTCTTCATAAGCAACAATTTCTTGCCGTATTACAAATATAAAAAGAATAATGTTATCAAACAAAAAAATACGTATCTTCATCAAAGTAAAATGTTTGATTCTAGGAATATACAAGAATGCAGAGCTTTTCTCCAAGAAAGATTTTACGATTTCCCGCCTAGCAGCACCTGCAACGCCATGGTAAATTCTGCATCCCCAGGCTAGAGATACAAATCTCCAGGCTGAAGATTTATATCTTCAGTTTGAAGATGCATATATCCAAACTGAAGACTGACTTTTGCTCCTCGTACGCACAAACCCATTCTGATAAACAGACTTATAAAAAGCGTAAAAAAACAGTTTATATTTTGTTGAACAAAAAAATACAATTATCTTTGAAAAAACAAACACATCCTGCATTGACGCAACAAACCGCTTACTCAAAGCATATGGCAGCCAATGCAGATTCAGTGACGATTTTTGAAACTGCGAATAATGAAAGTTATAATAAATGCCCAATATAAGCATCTTACTGATTTCATCAAGAATCTGCCTGAAACCTTCGGAAAAGAAGGAGAAACCCTATACCAAGGAAGGAATTTAATAAAAGCATTCACTGTACAGGGAACTGAAATTGTAGTAAAACATTATAAACGCCCTAACTTTGTCCAAAAAATAGCCTATAGATGGTTACGCCCATCAAAAGCACAGCGTGCCTACATTTTCGCTTTACGGTTAGCCTCGATGAATATCGATACACCAGAAGCTATAGCCTATATAGAAAAACAACGATTTGGACTATTCCAAGATTGTTGGTTCGTATCTGCAAGATGCCATGACGAGCCATTGTTTCCGGTTCTCGTAGAAAGGCCTGATTACGATCAAGAACTGGCAAAATGTTTCGCACAATATTTGGTCAAGTTACATCTGAAAGGTTTTTTACACGGTGATTTAAATTTGGCAAATATTCTGTTCAGGAAAGAAAATCAAACATTCCATTTTTCTGTAATTGACATAAACCGCTCCAAGTTCATCAAGCACCCCTCTCCAAAAGAATGTCTGCGAAATCTTATGCGAGTAACACACCGCATTGACTTGCTTCGCAACATTGTTACCGCTTATGCAGAAGAAAGGCAATGGAATGCTAAAGAATGTTGCTGCAAAGTAGAACATTTCTTACATGAATTTGAACGCAGACGTGCTCGAAAATACAAATGGAAAAAAATGTGCAACAAATAAAACCTCTGCCTATGCTTCTAGTGAAAGTGATTATCCCTGTATACCGCCCAATATTATCTCCAATGGAAAGAGCCTCCATTCTGGAAACAATAAATGTATTACATCGCTATCCAATCATAATACTACATCCTGAAGGAATGTCTATGGCCAACATTCCCGGAAAAGGCAAAGTTAATTATATGCCTGTCAGCGATACATGGCTAGGAGTTCGAAATGGCATAGCCGGCTATAATCAGATGATGCTCTCACGTGAGTTTTATCAACTCTTTAACGATACAGAATACTTGCTAATCTGCCACACTGACGCATGGATCTTTCGAGATGAACTAGAAGACTGGTGCAAAAAAGGATATGACTGTATCGCTGCTCCATGGGTTAAACGACCTGTCTACACTTTCCCTATAATCAAACAGTACATGAAACTGCTGGCAAGATACAAAGCCCATAAAGGAATATTCTGCCGACAGCAACTTTATGGAAAAATAGGAAATGGAGGCTTGTCGCTGAGGAGAACAAAAGCTTTTATAGAAGCCTGCACCAGCTATGCAGAAGAAATTAAGGCCTACAAAGGACAAAAAAAACATTATTTTAATGAAGATGTTTTTTGGGCAACCATACCAACAGAATTCAACTATCCTACAGAAGAAGAGGCTTTGCGCTTTTCTTTTGACAGGCATCCCGACTATTGCATGAAACTCAATGACAGGCAGCTTCCTTTCGGATGCCATAGCTGGACAAAACCGCGAATGTACCGATTTTGGAAAAAAATCATCAATTGGCAAAAACTGTTATGACAACCTCTTACATTATACCATCATGAACTTATTCAAATGCTTCAAGAACTCATGTGTTTCCCTATACTATTTCATGCGAGAACAATACAATCCGCCAACCATCAAAGAAGGGAAACAAGTACCTATAATCATCAATAACTTTAACCGACTTACGACACTATGCAAACTCATTGACGCATTAGAACTTCGTGGCTATAACAATATTTACATCATAGACAATGCCTCAACTTATCCGCCCCTACTTGAATATTACAAGACATGTCCCTATAAAATATTTTTCCTGAAAGAAAACCTCGGATTCAAAGCTCTGTGGAAATCCGGACTGAATAGGCAGTTGTGTAAAGATTATTTTATCTATACCGATTCAGATGTAGTACCAGCCTCATACTGCCCAGAAGATTTTATCGATTATTTTTTAGCACAGTTGAAAAAACATCCTTTTGCACGCAAAGTCGGCTTTTCTTTACGCATTGACAATTTACCCGATTTTTATGCACATAAGAGCGAAGTCCTTCGAACAGAGAACGCCTATTATAGAAACTTGAAAGATGGATTATATCGAGCACCTATCGACACAACATTTGCCCTTTACCGACCACGGATAGGACTAAGCAGAAGTCGCAGCGTAGAGTCTTACCGTACAGCATATCCCTATCAAGCTGAACACCTGCCATGGTATGTAGATTCATCCAATGTGTCCGAAGAAGAACAATATTATATATCCCATTGCCAACATATTACCTCCTGGACTGCAAAAGCAGGACAATGAAAAATATGCAGTCTGATAAAATCTTGAGAAAGATTGTCATAGATAACGCATCTTTCCGGAACATTTTCGCATTTATGCAAACGATTCCGGAAGGATCTACTCAGCCATCCAATTTCATTCAACCTTCCGGCTCCTTTTTTTGTCATGATAATGAAAATACACCAAACTACCCAGCGCAATGATTATCACCATCACAGAAATAACTATTGTTCCCATTTTAATTATCCTCCTTTTTATCTTTAAGCAACGTCAGCCCCGTTGCTAACGTGATCAGAACAGCTAGAACAACCAATCCATACATATACCATGCCCATTCATCCATACCACTAAACAGTGAAGCAAGCAACACTGCTGTAGTCATATACTTTGCAATATCTAAAAACCACTTTCCTAATTCCTTTTTCATGTAAAATACACATTTCAGTTTTCAATATCACCTATCTACAAAGATACGAAAAAAACAACAATTTCCAACTATTTACTTGCGTTCCTCTTTCTTCTCCTCACTCTGCCTGCGCTCCCATTCTTCCTTTGTCCGTTTCCATCGGTTATGAGTCCAAAGCCAATAGGCAGGTTCACGCCGGATCATCTCTTCCAGCAAAGCTGCATAACGGTCTGTAAGTTCATAATCCGGATACTCTTCGGGAGATACCGTTATCCGCTTCAGGTCGCAATGATAATATCCCCGCTTTATCCGCCTGACATCAGCAAAATAGATGACGGCTCCCACTTGTTTTCCAATCTGTTCCGTTCCGATAAAGAACGAAGTGTCGCGGTGGAGAAAAGGAGTCCAGTGGTGTATGCTGTTCCATTTGGGTGCCTGATCAGCTATGAATCCGATCATTGTAAGCTGCTTCTGACGCTTCAACGCAATGATGCGCCGGAGCGTGTCCTTCATCGGGATGCACTCTCCCCCGAAACGGCTCCTCATATAGAGGAAAAGCCTGTCAAAGGTCTTGTTGTATAGAGGATGGTAAATCTGGCTGCTATGGATCTGCGAAGGATACCAGTATGCCAACGATGCAATCCATTCCCAGTTGCAATAGTGGCCCAAATAAATAAATCCGAAGTTCTTTCCTGTCTGTTCCAGATCAGACGCCATCGCATCGGCGCCGGAAAACGTCATGCGCTTCATTATCTGTTCTTTCGACATGGAAAAAAGTTTGATGTTTTCCATTGCACAATCACAAAAGAAACGGTAGAACTTTTTTTCGATGCGGACAATCTCCCCGATACTTTTTTCGGGAAACGAAGCGGTCAGATTCTTACGGACAACCTTCCTGCGGTAGCGTACCAGATAGTAAAGGGGCACATATAAAACATCAGATACGACATACAGCAGACGCAAAGGAATCAACGAAAGAAGATACCAGCCGCAAAAAACAAAATAATATAATAACTTCATGGAGGATGCTTAAATTACGTTTCAGTAGCAAAACTACAAAAAAATCCATTACCTTTGTAAATTATTAAACATTCCGTTCTACCACATGAAAGAATTTTTCCAACTGATGCGGCGGTTTGTATCGCCTTATAAAAAATATCTGGGCTGGTCTATCCTGCTGAACATTTTGTCGGCGGTATTCAACATCTTCTCGTTTTCGCTTCTGATTCCAATACTGAACATCCTTTTCAAGACCGGAGAAAACGACAAAGTATACCGTTTCATGGAATGGGGAAGCGCAAGCGCGAAGGACGTGGTCATGAACAACTTCTATTACTACACCACCCAACTGATTGAAAATTTCGGACCGGCAACTACACTGCTCTTCCTCGGCCTTTTCCTCGGCTTCATGACCATGCTGAAAACAGCCTGCTACTTCGGCTCGTCAGCCATCATGATCCCGCTGCGTACAGGAGTAGTAAGGGATATCCGCCTGCTTGTCTACAGAAAAGTGGTGGAACTGCCCTTGGGATTTTTTTCCGAAGAACGGAAAGGGGACATTATCGCACGTATGAGCGGGGACGTCAATGAGGTAGAAACTTCCGTTACCAGTTCGCTGGACATGCTGCTCAAGAATCCGATTCTGATTCTTTCTTATTTTGCCACACTGGTTATAACCAGTTGGCAACTGACCCTGTTCACGATTCTGGTATTGCCTTCCATGGGCTGGCTGATGGGCAAAGTGGGCCGTGCGCTGAAACGTCAGTCGCTCGACGCGCAAAACCGCTGGAGCGACACCATGTCGCAACTGGAAGAAACCCTAGGAGGATTGCGCATCATCAAGGCATTCATCGCCGAAAAGAAGATGACCAGCCGTTTCGAGAAATGCTGCAACGACTACCGTGACGCGGTCAACAAGGTGGCTATCCGCCAGTCATCAGCCCATCCGATGAGTGAATTCCTCGGGACACTGCTCATCGTAGCCGTTTTGTGGTTCGGAGGTTCGCTGATCCTTTCGAACAACGCTCCGATTGACGCTTCTACCTTTATTTTCTACATGGTCATTCTCTACAGCATTATCAACCCGCTGAAAGAGTTCTCAAAGGCAAGCTACAATATTCCGCGAGGACTGGCTTCCATGGAACGCATCGACAAGATCCTGAAAGCAGAAAATCCGATAAAGGAAGCGGAGCATCCGAAAACGCTGAGCGACCTGAATGAAAAAATAGAATTCAAGGACATATCTTTCAGCTACGACGGGAAAAAAGAGGTGTTGAAACACATCAATATCGTAATACCAAAAGGCAAGACCATCGCACTGGTGGGACAGTCCGGATCAGGAAAATCAACCCTTGTAGATCTTCTCCCGCGTTACCACGACGTGCAAGAAGGCGAAATAACCATCGACGGGACAAACATCAAAGACCTTCGCATCCACGACTTGCGGAGTCTGATCGGCAATGTAAACCAAGAGGCGATCCTCTTCAACGATACATTCTTCAACAACATTGCCTTCGGTGTAGAGAATGCAACCATGGAACAAGTGATAGCAGCAGCAAAAATAGCCAATGCACACGACTTTATCATGGAAAAGCCCGAAGGATACAACACGAACATCGGCGACCGTGGAAGCAAGCTCTCGGGAGGCCAGCGCCAACGCATCAGCATCGCACGCGCCATTCTCAAGAATCCTCCGATACTCATTCTGGATGAAGCTACCTCCGCACTCGACACGGAATCGGAAAGACTGGTGCAGGAGGCGCTTGAACGGTTGATGAAGACGCGCACAACCATAGCCATCGCACACCGGCTGTCAACAATCAAAAATGCGGACGAGATCTATGTTTTGTACAACGGTCAGATTGTTGAGCGAGGCACACACGACGAACTGATCAAGAAACAAGGATACTACAAGCGACTGCACGACATGCAGTCACTCGGTTAACTTCTTTATCCGCTCAACGATCTTTTCGGGAGAGATGCCGTTCAAGCAGCGGTAATCTCCCCAACGACAGGGTCTGTTGCCATATACCGAACACGGACGGCAAGGCAAGTCAAGCTGAATGATATTCTCCGGCTGCTGGTTCCAGCCCATAAAGCCGGCATAAGGATGTGTGGCTCCCCATACAGAAACGACAGGTGTGCCCACAAGCGAAGCCAAATGCATGTTGCCCGAATCCATGGTAAACATTGCGTCCAGCTTGCTCATCAAGGCAAGCTCTTCGTCCATCTTCAAGCATCCGACAACAGAGGTTACACAAGGAAATTCCTTTTCCCAGGCAGATAAAATCTCTTTTTCCCGATTTCCTCCGCCAAACAAAAAGATACGTACCCCGGACACAGACGATAAAAGACGGACAACTTTATGCTGAAACAGCAAAGGATAGATTTTTCCTTTATGTGCAGCAAAAGGAGCGATGCCAATCCATTTACATCCTTCCTCCTTTTCACCGAAACCCTCCGGCAAAGAAGGAAATGACTTTCCTGATTCAAAAACAGATTTGAAATTGAACGGAAATGAATAGCCCAAACACCGGAAAACATCCCTGTAGCGGGAAAAAGATGATTCCAGAGGCGACTTGACCTTATTTCTTGCAGACACCAGCCGGTGCTTTTCTCTCCGTCCCTTGTCAATATGAGCAACACGCACCCCATCCATAAGGAAAAACAAGCGCAGCACCTTGGTACGAAGCACATCATGCAGGTCTACGACGGCATCAAACTTCTCCCCCCTCAATTCTGAATAAAGGCGCAAGAGCCCTCCAAAGCCTTTGTAGCCGTTCTTCAGGTCTACGCCCTTAAAGGTAACGTTAGACGGCGCATAAGCAAAAAGCGGAGCCAAAGCAGAACGGCTCAGCATCACCAGCTGATGTTGGGGATAGGCCTTGGCAAATGAATAAAGCACTGGGACAGTCATTGCAACGTCACCCAGTGCCGAAAAACGAATCGCCAATATTTTTGCCATCAAGCTTATTTTTTGCCGTATAAAACGGGATTCAACGACGGATCATTATACATTTTCATCTGCTTGTAGACTTTCATATATTTGCGTCCTGCCTCTATATCCGCAAGCAACTGATCAATAGCCGCTGACAAGTCCGTCTGCTGTTCCAGCAAGACATTGAGCTTTGATTCACACTGCAGCTTATGCGCTTCATCCGTATCGGTACGTTCAACCTCCTTGCGCATGTGATAAATCTTCAAAGCCAGGATCGACAGGCGGTCCACCGCCCATGCAGGACTTTCCGTATTGATCGTCGCATCAGGAAGAACACTCACCCCTTTATACCTGTCGAGGAAATAACTGTCTATCAGTTCAACCAGATCCGTACGGTCCTGATTGGACTTGTCAATGCGCCTCTTCAAAGCAAGAGCCTCAACCGGATCAATCTCCGGATTGCGGATCAGATCTTCCAAATGCCATTGAACCGTATCAATCCAACATTTCAAGTACAAATAATACTCAATGCTTTTCAATGGATAAGGATTGACGATCGGAGCGTCTACACAGTCGTATTTATGATAATCATCAATAACTTGCACAAAAATCGGGTTGCTCAGTTCTGTAAAAGTCATATTGCTTTTATTTAAAGGTTTGTAATAAGGGCAAATGTAAAGAAAGTTTTCAGAACTCACAATTAACTGTGCAGAAAATCACAAAATCACCAATGCATCCTGCCGCGGCTATTCCGCCAGCAGCTTTTCAATCACCTCCGGATAGTACCGGTATTCCAGTTCATGCACCCGGGCAGCCAGCGACTCAGGAGTGTCTTCCGGAAGCACAGGACATGCTGCCTGAAACACATAGTCGCCTTCATCATACTTCTCATTGATATACTGAATCGTAATGCCGCTCTCCTTCTCTCCGGCCGCAAGCACCGCTTCATGCACGTGCATGCCGTACATTCCATTCCCTCCGAACTTCGGCAGAAGAGAAGGATGGATGTTTACCATATGCCCCTCATACGCATGAACCATCTCATCGGGAATGCGCGAAAGGAAGCCGGCCAGCACAACAAAGTCAATCTCTGCCTCCTGCAACAGCCGGAGCGCTTCACCCGAACGGAACTCCGAAGGGACAACTGTCTTACATACAACACCTAAGCGACGGGCACGTTCTATAACTCCTGCTGATGGCCGGGAAGAAATTACCAATGCCACTTCTGCCGTACGCTTCTCTTTGAAGTATCTGATAATCCGCTCGGCGTTTGTTCCTTCGCCTGATGCCAAAACCGCTATTTTTTTCATAACAACCTCCTATTTTATGCACAACGTATATAAAATTGTGCAAAGAAACAACATTTATTTGCAAGAATATTTGTTTAAGCCAAGAAATATTTATTCCTTTGCACCGAAAAATCAATAAATTATCTTATTTATAAACCTAAAAAATTAGAATTATGTCTGAAATTGCATCAAAAGTACAGAAAATTATCGTTGATAAATTGGGCGTAGAAGAATCAGAAGTTGTTCCAACAGCTAGCTTCACCAACGATTTGGGTGCAGACTCATTGGATACTGTAGAATTGATTATGGAATTCGAAAAGGAATTCGGCATTCAGATTCCCGACGATCAGGCAGAAAAAATCCAGACTGTAGGCGACGCTATCTCTTATATCGAGGCTAACGCTAAATAATTAATTCTATTTTATGGAATTAAAGAGAGTAGTAGTAACAGGTCTTGGTGCACTGACTCCCGTAGGAAATACAGTTCCAGAATTCTGGAACAACCTTGTCAACGGTGTCAGCGGAGCAGGACCTATTACTCATTTTGATGCGTCTAAATTCAAGACTCAGTTCGCTTGCGAAGTAAAAAACTTCAACGCGACCGATTTCATCGACCGCAAGGAAGCACGCAAGATGGACCTCTATACCCAATATGCCGTCGTAGCAGCAAAAGAAGCCGTTACTGACGCAGGGATAGATGTAGAAAAAGAAGATCTGAACAGAATCGGCGTCATTCTAGGAGTAGGAATCGGCGGAATCCATACTTTCGAAGAGGAAGTGGGAGGATATGAACAGACCAAAGACACAATCGGTCCGAAGTTCAGCCCGTTCTTCATACCTAAAATGATTGCTGACATCGCTTCCGGACAAATATCGATCATGTACGGCTTCCACGGACCGAACTTTACAACCACCTCAGCATGTGCCTCTTCTTCAAATGCCATTGCAGATGCATTCAACTACATCCGTTTGGGCAAGGCAAACATCATCGTTACAGGCGGTGCCGAAGCAGCCATTTTCCCGGCAGGCGTAGGAGGATTCAATGCCATGCACGCATTGTCTACACGCAATGACGACCCGGCACGCGCATCGCGTCCTTTCAGCGCAAGCCGCGACGGATTCGTTATGGGAGAAGGTGCAGGATGCCTGATCCTTGAAGAGCTGGAACATGCAAAGGCACGCGGAGCGAAAATATATGCCGAAGTGGCCGGAACAGGCGCTTCTGCCGATGCCTACCACCTCACAGCTTCCCATCCGGACGGTCTGGGAGCCAAGCTTGTGATGAAAAATGCACTGGAAGATGCAGGCATGCAGCCGGAAGACATTGACTACATCAATGTTCACGGAACCTCTACTCCAGTAGGCGACATCTCGGAAGTGAAAGCCATCAAAGAGCTTTTCGGCGAACATGCCTACAAACTGAACATCAGCTCTACGAAATCAATGACAGGACACTTGCTGGGAGCTACCGGAGGTGTAGAAGCCATTGCAAGCGTATTGTCTGTAAAGAACGACATTGTTCCTCCGACTATCAACCATGAAGAAGGCGACAACGACGAGAACATCGACTACAGCCTGAACTTCACGTTCAACAAAGCACAGAAGCGTACGGTTCGCGCCGCTTTGAGCAACACATTCGGTTTCGGCGGACACAATGCATGTATAATTGTAAAAAAATACACTGAATAATTGTGTTTAGCAATATTATTGACAAGATAAGGCTTCTTTTCCGAAAGGACAGGGAGTCTTATCTTTGTTTTTACAAGATTCTGGGATTCTATCCAAAGAATATCGAGCTCTACAAGCAGGCACTTCTACACAAGTCATCCTCAATAAAATCGCAGGAAGGAAGACTTCTGAACAACGAAAGACTGGAATTTCTGGGCGACGCTATCCTAGACGCAGTCGTAGGTGATATCGTATACAGACATTTCGGAGGAAAACGTGAAGGCTTCCTCACCAATACGCGCTCTAAAATCGTCCAGCGCGAAACGCTGAACCGCATCGCCGTAGAGATAGGGCTTGACAAACTGATCAAATTTACCACACGCCAGTCGGCCCACAACAGCTATATGTGCGGAAACGCTTTCGAGGCACTTATAGGAGCCATCTATCTTGACCGCGGATATGATGCCTGCATGAGATTCATGAGCAAGCGCATCATGACGAACTATCTGGACATTGAGCAGGTTTCACGAAAAGAGGTCAACTTCAAGTCGAAGTTCATCGAGTGGAGCCAGAAGAACAAATTCGCCATCGAATTTATTCTGCTGGAACAGTCGGTAGACGACAGCCAAAGCCCCGTGTTCGAAACGCAGATAAACATCGAAGGCATCCCGGCAGGAAGAGGGAAAGGATACTCCAAGAAAGAATCGCAGCAGGAAGCCGCCCACAAAAGCCTGAAAAAAATAAAAAACGATGCGGCCTTCATCGACTTAATCTTTGCAGCCAAGAAAGAAAGAGAGATGAAGAATGAAGAAGAGATGCAGGCACAAGAAAAGACAGGAGATTCACTCCCCGAGAAACAAGAAAATGCCGGCTCTACAGACCTGACCGCAACGGAAACAAAAGCCGAACTTCCGGCCGAGAAATATGAAGACATCGAACGGATCATCTCGGAAGCTGAAAACGCAGCCTTTCTTGAGGCAGAAAAAGAAAAGGATGCGATGAAACTATCCGAACAGGACTAGGACACAAAGGCACAAAAGAACGCCATCAGACTGCAGATCTTGACAAACGCGCATTTGTGCCTTTGCGCTTCAAACTATATTCCGGCACATCACTTGCCGAAATTTCCTTTTGCCGGAACATAAATGGGATGGGTGCGCGCCCCCACGTTCTTCAGCCGGCCTTCTTCCACAAGCTTCTTTATCACCCTTGCCGCAGTAGAACGGGTAAAGCCGCAAATGTCTTCCAGCTTCTGTCTTGTAAGCACCTCCCCGTTCCCGAAAAATTCCGCCAGCAGCTTCTCAAGCTTTTCATCCGAACACTTCGCCGAATGCGGACGGATATCCGAGCGTTCGGTTTCCGAATTGCGCATCAGTTCAAGCAAGCGTTTGTCGGGGCGGAAGCGCACGGTCCTGACCTTCACGTCCCTCGAGCGTGTATCTTTCGGATTCTTGGTTTCCGGGCATTTCAGCGTCACCTGAAAATATCCCAGCCCTTCTACGTGCACCCGCTCTCCTTCTTTCAGATGCCAGGCCAGTTCCTGCCCAAGCGAAACCAGCACCGCATGCACGTCGGCCTCTGTCAGCGTACACCGCTGCTGTATGCTGCTCGCCAGGGCATCTGTGCTGACATGCCGGAAATTGACCACGCGCGCATAATAACGTTTCTTTGATGTGCCCTCCGTATCGGGCGTACGATAAAATTCAAACTTGATTGCCATTTCTTTCAATCCGTCGGTTAAGGTTAAACATCGGTTTCAATTTATCTCTTCACTGGAGTGATACGTTCGTTTCACTGGAGTGATGCGTTCTCCTCACTGCAGTGAGGACATCGTATCACTCCAGTGAAGAGGTAAAAACAACAAGACAAAGATAGAATAATTTTCGGAACAGTGCAATTTTTCTTCCCCGCACGGTACCAGGATTATCCGAAGCAGATCCCCATGTGGCGTCCCTGCACAACCAGGTCGTGTTCTTCCGTAACCAGCTTCAGCTTGCCGGCCACCTCACTCAGAGCAACCGAGTCAATGCTGTCGCCACGAAGCGCGACCATCTTTCCGAAACGTCCCTGGGCAATCAGGTCCACCGCATGGCCTCCCATACGGGTAGCCAGATTGCGGTCGTAAGCCGTTGGGGCACCTCCGCGCTGAATATAGCCCAGCACCGTTTCGCGCGTTTCAAACCCTGTTTCATATTCTATTTCTTCCGCTATGTATTGAGCGGCTTTCTTTCCGCCTAAGGTCTGGATGCCTTCTGCCACAACCACGATAGAGTAAGGCTTTCCCCGCTTCAGCCGGTCGATAATCGCGTCGCCTATCCGATGCATGTCGTACGGAATTTCAGGAAGCAGAATGATGTCGCCTCCCCCGGCCATGCCCGAGTAAAGGGCTATCCATCCGGCCTTATGCCCCATCACCTCAATCACCATCACACGCTGGTGCGAACTCGCGGTCGAGTGCAGGCGGTCGATAGCGTCGGTAGCGATAGAAACCGCCGAATCGAACCCGAACGAAACATCAGTTCCCCACACGTCGTTGTCTATTGTTTTCGGAATCCCCACCACATTCACTCCCATTTCGGCCAGCCGTGCGGCGGTTTTCTGCGTGCCGTTTCCGCCGATGCACACAATGCAGTCCAACTGATGGTCTTTGATTGTCTGAAGCAGGATGGCCGGCTTGTCTTCTGAAAAGGCGCCGCTCCCTCTCCGCTTGAACGGCTTGACGCGGGACGTTCCCAGAATCGTGCCGCCCAAATTCAGCAAGCCCGTCAGCGAATTATTGTCCAGCCGGACAATATCATCGTCCAGCAACCCTCTGAAGCCGTTCCGGATGCCGTACACTTCCATTCCATAATGGTTGACGGCCGCTTTGCATACCCCGCGAATCGTAGCGTTGATGCCCGGACAATCACCGCCTGAAGTCAAGATTCCTACTTTCATAGTCTACCGCATTTAAATTTGTGATGTAAAGGTAAGAAAAAAGTAGCCAAAAGTCGCCACTAAGGGAAAAATAATACACGCCGCACAAAAAATTGGAAAGAAAAAATTACCTTTGCAGATGGAGTGTTGAAATAAAGACAGCAAATGAATACAACAAAAGTGATAGGAAAAATATTCGGTTCGCGGCAGAGGGCTATCGAAAAGTATGCCACTGAAACAGAAGCCATTCAGAACCGGGTATTCCAGAAACTGATACAGCAGGCCGCTCCGACGGAGTGGGGAAAGAAATACGACTACGCGCACATACGGACCTATGAGGATTTCCGGCGCGTACCCATCCAGACCTACGAAGAAGCAAAAGGCTACATCGACCGGATGAGGCACGGAGAAGAAGACGTGCTATGGCCGGGAAAGATTATCTGGTATGCCAAATCCTCCGGAACGACAAACGACAAAAGCAAATTCATCCCGGTGAGCCAGGACGGTCTGCACGGAATACACTACAAGGGAGGAGTTGACGCCGTCGCGCTTTATCTGGCGGAAAATCCCGAAAGCCGGTTCTTCTCAGGCAAGGGACTGATTCTGGGAGGAAGCCACAGCCCCAACTACAACGTGAAAGACAGCCTGGTGGGCGACCTGTCGGCCATTCTGATCCAGAACATCAACCCGCTGGTAAACTTTATCCGCGTTCCGAGCAAGGAAATCGCGCTGCTCAGCGAATTTGAAGAAAAGGTGGAGCGCATAGCCGAAACAACCATCCACGAGAACGTGACCAACATCTCGGGCGTTCCCTCATGGATGCTTGCTGTCATCAAACGCATTCTTGAGAAGACAGGAGCGAAACACCTGAACGAAGTGTGGCCCAATCTGGAGGTGTTCTTCCACGGGGGCGTATGCTTCACGCCATACCGCGAACAATACAGGCAGCTGATACCGGGAAGCCAGATGCACTACATGGAAACCTACAACGCCAGCGAAGGCTTTTTCGGGCTCCAAAGCAACCTGAACGACCCTGCCATGCTGCTGATGATTGACTATGACGTGTTCTACGAATTCATTCCGCTGGAAGAAATCGACGACCCGGAACCGCATATCGTGCCTCTCACCGGCGTGGAAGTGGGACGGAACTATGCCATCGTCATCAGCACTTCGTGCGGGCTGTGGCGGTATATCCTGGGAGATACGGTAAAGTTCACCCAAAAGAATCCGTACAAGTTCATCATCTCCGGACGCACAAAGCACTTCATCAACGCTTTCGGCGAAGAGCTGATGGTGGACAATGCGGAAAAGGGACTGGCGCAGGCTTGTGCCGCAACAGGAGCACAGGTGCTCGAATACACGGCGGCCCCCGTATTTATGGATGCGGACGCAAAATGCCGGCACCAGTGGCTGATAGAATTCAGCGTCATGCCGGATTCGCTCGAAAAGTTCCGCGACATACTCGACCGGTCGCTTCAGGGAATCAACTCCGACTACGAGGCCAAACGGCACAAGGACATCACCCTGCAAAAGCTGGAAATCATCGTGGCACGTCCCAATCTGTTCCACGACTGGCTGAAGCAAAAAGGCAAATTGGGAGGGCAGCATAAAGTGCCCCGGCTCAGCAACAACCGAAACTATATAGACGAAATCCTGCAACTGAACCATTAAACCGCTAAAAACCGAATGAAACCGATTCCCAAATACATCGCTCTGCTGCTGATTATCATCGGCTTCTATGCGTGCGCCAGCACCGGACAGCCCGACGGGGGACCATACGACGAAACTCCGCCGAAGTTCGTGCGCGCCACGCCCGAACCGAACGCAACCAACAACAAACGAAAGAAAATATCCATCGAGTTTGACGAATACATCAAGCTCGACAAGCCGTCGGAAAAAGTCATCATCTCTCCTCCCCAAAAAGAAGCTCCCGAAGTAAAAGTGAGCGGACACAGAGTGCTGGTGGAGTTCTTCGACACGCTGCAGGAGAACACGACTTATACGGTGGACTTCGGCGACGCAATCGTAGACAACAACGAAGACAATCCGCTGGGCAACTTTGCCTATGCATTCTCAACGGGAGAACATATCGACACGATGGAGGTGTCGGGCACCGTGCTCAACGCCCAGGACCTGGAACCGATAAAGGGCATTCAAGTGGGCCTTCACAAGGATCTGAACGACACGGCATTCACCAAACTGCCTTTCGCGCGCATTTCGCGCACAGACAGCCGCGGGCATTTCACCATCCGCGGAGTCGCTCCGGGGAAATACCGCATCTATGCGCTTCAGGACGGAAACCAGAACTATCTGTTTGATTCAAAAACGGAAGCCATCGCCTGGCAGGATTCGCTGGTCATCCCAAGCATGGCTCCGGCCGTAAGGCAGGATACCGTATGGAACGAACTCGACACGCTGGCCTACGACACGATTTATGAAGTGAAATACACCCGCTTCATGCCCGACGACCTCATTCTCCGCGCATTCAAGGAAGAAAATCCCATGCAGTATCTGGTAAAGAGCGAACGGGAGCAACTGAACCGCTTTTCTCTGTATTTCAGTGCAAAGGCCGACACTCTCCCAACAATCAAGGGACTTGACTTTGACGAGAAAGACGCGTTCGTAATCGAAAGCAACGCACGCCACGATACCATCCGATACTGGATAAAGGATACGACGCTCTGCGAACGCGACACGCTGACCTTCCAGATGGATTATCTTGCCACAGACACCCTGGGAAAACTGGTTCCCAAGACAGATACCTTGCGGATGATGAACAAAATCAACAAGGAGCGCCGCCTGGCAATGGCGGAAGACGCGCGGAAGAAAGAAGAGAAAGAACGGAAAAGAAGGGAAAAGCGAGGCGATACCATCAAGGCAGAGCCCAAGTTCTTTGCCATGACGGTCGATGCTCCTTCTAGCCTGGACATCAACAAAAACGTTGTGCTCAGATTTGAAGAGCCGGTTGAACATATCGATACCTCCGGCATTCATCTGGCCGTAATGGTAGACTCCGTATGGCAGGAAACCCCGTTCATCTTCAGAGCCGACTCCGGGGTTCACAGGCAATATCAGATTCTTGCAAACTGGGAGCCGGGACAGGAGTATCAGCTCACCATCGACTCGCTTGCCATCAAGGGCATTTACGGACTGTATACGAACAAGACCGAAAACAAGCTGAAAGTGAAAACGCTTGAAGAATACGGCACGCTCTACCTGAATATCATAGGGGCAGGCCCTCATGCCATCGTGCAATTGCTGAACAGCAGCGATGCCGTGGTGCGCCAGCAGACCGTTACCGACAAGAACACATGCGACTTTTATTTCCTCCAGCCCAGCACCAAATACTATATCCGCTTGATAAACGACAGGAATAATAACGGTGTATGGGATACAGGAAACTACGAGAATAAAATCCAGCCGGAAGAAGTTTTCTATTTTCCCAAAGTTTGGGAAATGAAGGCTAACTTCGAGTTCGAGGAAACATGGGACATTCATGCCGTGCCGCTCGACAAACAAAAGCTGGATGAAATAAAGAAACAGAAACCAGAAGAAGCCAAAAAAATCAAGGACCGCAACAAAGAGCGGGCACGTAAATTAGGAAGAACATGAAAAAACTGATTCTTTGCCTCTGCCTTCTGATAGGAAGCATGGCAGCTAAAGCACAATGCGGCGCGGTAAACGACGCCATCAAGCCGGGCGAAACTCTGTCGTACGAACTGAAGTTCAACTGGAAGTTCATCTGGATCAATGCCGGATGGGCAAAAATGACAGTAAACGAAGCAACCTACAAAGGGATGCCCTGCCTGAGGACAGACCTGGAATCATATACAAACAAAAAGATAGACTTCTTCTTCAAAATGCGCGACACGCTGACCTGCATAACGACAAAGGATCTGGTGCCGGTGTATTTCCGCAAAGGAGCTGAAGAAGGAAAGCGGTACACAGTAGACGAAGTAAACTTCAGCTACCGGAACGGACTGTGCATCGTCGACCAGCAACGCACGCTTAGAGGAAATACAGACAAGCACCACGATGAAATGGAGGTCTGTGTATACGATATGCTGAGCATCCTGCTGCAGGCCCGCTCATACGATCCGACAGACTATAAAGTAGGGCAAAAGATTCTGTTTTCCATGGCAACGGGAAGAGCGATCGAAAAACAGACACTTATCTACCGCGGCAAGGAAAACTTCAAGTCGGAAAACAATGTCACTTATCGCTGCCTAGTGTTCTCACTGGTCGAATATACCGCTGAAGGGAAAGAAAAAGAGGTCATCACATTCTACGTGACAGACGACCGCAACCATCTTCCCGTCCGCCTGGACATGTACCTGAACTTCGGCTCAGCCAAGGCATTCCTGACAAACATCGAAGGCAACCGGCATCCGCTGACTTCGATCGTGGAAGAAGGAAAATAAAGATCTCCCCAAATGAAATAACTTAAGACAAAGAGGTTGTGCCGGCATTTCGACACAACCTCTTGTGGTGAAAGAAAGCTGTTCCGACATTCCGGCAAAGCCTCGTGATCCGAAGCTTCAGGAAATGCATACACATCAGATCTGACATGACAAAAAGTCGGTCTGCCAACAAAAAAAAGACGGACACCCGCAGGCATCCGTCCCTTTGCAGTCAATATTCAAAAGCTTTATTCTGCACCTTCATCGCTCAGCGTAGCAATACTTACCCGGTTCCAGTCGGCTTCCGAGAACATATTTCCAACGCCCTGTCCTTCTGCCGAGATACGGCTTGCACTGATTTTGTATCTGTTCACCAGTATCTTCTTCACTGCATCCGCACGTTGCTGTGCAATGCGTGCATTTACCTCTGCACTTCCTTCGGGAGAAGCATACCCCTTGATTGAAACAGTGCTTCCCGGATGATTCTTCATATATGTAGCGATACGCTCAACATTCGGAATCTGATCGGAGCCTACCGAAGTGCTTCCCTGACGGAAAGTAACGACTGACTCAAGCGACATGGTATGGCTGTTCTTAACGATTGTTTCGATCGGCGCATTCTGACATTCCGAAAGTTCCTTCCGACATTTTTCCAAAGCGTCCTGCAATTCGTTGGCACGTGCCGCGCTATTATCCAGCGCTTCTCTTTTGAGTTCAACCTCTGCGCGCAATGCGTTAACTTTTTTATTCAACGCCTCTGCCTCACACGCATCGTACGGACGCTGGATCGTCATATAGTGCTTGCCATTGCTTCCGCGGAAGTGGTAAGTCACACCAGCCAGAAGTTCCATTGCCGATCTGTTAACATTCAGTGCAGTTCCGTCCATACGCCATACTACTGCAGGCTTGATGTTGACAGACCATGCTTTCTCTGCGCCCAGATTAAAATTCAAGCTTGCTCCAAAACGGGTGGTCAGATAACTGTCGTCCTTTCCATAGCCCGAATTCATGAAGTCGTGTCCCCAGCCGAATCCGCTGACAGCTTCAACCTCAAACAGACGCGGTTTGCCAAGGTATCCTCCAAACAGATTGTTCAAGTTGATCTTGCCATTGGCAGTAAGAGTCAGTGCATCAAAGGCTGTACGGCTATATGAAGTGTTCACAGCAGACAATCCCTGAAATGACAGGCCGAATACCGGAGTTACCTGTTTTCCGAGTTCCAGGCCTACAGCTCCACGCATGTTCTTCCAGAAGGCAGAATGAGAGAGCGGAGTGACTCCGCCGCCGTTCAGGCCGATATACCAGTTGTCGAAGAAGGCAGTACCTTCATACGCTTTCTGTGCGTTCACAGACACAGCCATTGCAGCAAACAACGCTGCAACCATTGCAATTTTCTTTCTCATTTTCTTTTAATTTAGTTAAGTTCTTGTCTTTAGTGTATTACAAAATCGATGCCATTCATGTATCCCATCTGGTGGAAAACAAAACAGACAAAGAAAAGTTTCATCCGTATATAAAAAAATACCCTGCCAATTAAATTGACAGGATACTTCTTATAACAACCGGTTTACGTTATTTGTTCAATTTCCATGTAAATCCGTCTTTTGTATCTTTCACCTCAAAACCCAAGGCAGAAAGACTGTCACGGATCTTGTCGCTGGTAGCCCAGTCCTTATTGGCTTTTGCTTTCATACGCTGTTCAAGCAGCATGTCAACAACTTTGCCGAACGCTTCTTCACGAGCCTCATTATTCTCAGTTTCCGACTTCAGTCCCAGAATATCAAACGCGAACAGACTGAACACATCTTTCAGTTCTTCCAGATCTTCTGCACTGATGGTCGCCTTCTTGTCAGTCACCGTATTTACCATACGGACAGCATCAAAGAGATGAGAAATTACAATCGGCGTATTCAGGTCGTCATTCATCGCCTCGTAGCATTTCTCACGCAATCCGGCCGGTTCTATGCCCGAAGTCGTTGCAGAAGGAGCAATGCGCTCCAGATTCTTGAATCCTTCCATCAAACGTTCGAGTCCCTTTTCGGCAGCCTGCAGCGCTTCATTGCTGAAGTCAACCGTACTGCGGTAGTGAGCCTGAAGAATGAAGAAACGGATTGTCATCGGCGAATAAGCTTGAGAAAGCAGCTTGTTGGAACCGGTAAAGAACTCCTCAAGCGTGATGAAATTGCCGAGCGACTTGCCCATCTTCTGTCCGTTGATGGTAATCATGTTGTTGTGCATCCAATAGCGCACCATCTGATGTCCCTCAGAAGCCACAGCCTGAGCAATCTCACATTCATGATGCGGGAAAACCAAGTCCATACCTCCTCCATGAATATCAAATGTTTCCCCCAGATACTTGCGTCCCATGGCTGTACATTCGCAATGCCAGCCGGGGAATCCGTTGCTCCACGGAGAAGGCCAGCGCATGATGTGTTCCGGCTGCGCACATTTCCAGAGAGCGAAATCGGCCGGATTATGCTTCTCTTCCTGACCGTCCAGTTCACGGGTTGTATTGAGCACATCGTCAAGGTTGCGTCCCGAAAGCACGCCGTAGTGATGATCCTTATTATATTTTGCCACGTCAAAATACACCGAACCTTCGCTGACATAGGCATATCCGTTTTTCAGGATCTCCTCCACCAGCTTAATCTGCTCGATGATATGCCCCGAAGCATGCGGTTCAATGCTTGGCGGAAGCACATTCAGCGCCTCCATCGCCTTATGGTAACGGATCAGATAATATTGCACAACTTCCATCGGCTCCAACTGTTCCAGGCGCGCTTTCTTTGCAATCTTGTCTTCTCCGTCATCCGCATCATGCTCCAGATGTCCTACATCCGTAATGTTGCGCACATAACGCACCTTATAGCCCAAATGCTTCAGGTAGCGGAAAAGAATATCAAAAGTGATTGCCGGACGAGCATGGCCCAAATGAGCATCCCCGTATACGGTAGGACCGCAGACATACATCCCGACATGAGGAGCGTGCAAAGGAACGAACAGCTCCTTCCTGCGGGTCAAAGTATTGTAAATAATCAGCTTGTCAGTTTCCATAATTATAATGATTAGTTGCGCAAAGTTATAAATTTTATAATTATCCGCAACCATCCGCGCGTTTTACTTCACCAATATGCATCCCCCTTCGGGTTGAATGACCATCTCCACCCTTGCCGGGTTTTTGATTTTCTTCTGCTCCACCTGCAGGCTTCTCCCCTTTCCGTCCGCATAGCATGACACTTCATCTCCTTTTTGAAGCATCGGGAGGTCCAGCTCCAGCTTCAGCGGTTCCTTCCGGGCGTTGATTCCGGCTATGTACCATCGCTTCCCGTTCCGACGTGCCAATACGCAGTATTTCCCGGGATAGCCGTCGATGAATACCGTTTCGTCCCATGTGGTGGGAACCTCCCTCAGGAAGTCCAGCGCCTGCCGGGGAGCGTCGGTCAGGTTGTTCGGCGTGAGAGCGAAGTTCTGCACGGGATTCTGGAAGAGCACAGCCGTGGCCAGCTGGAAGGCGTCCGTTGTCCTGCGTGTCGTTCCCCCGTCGTTCGTGCGGTTGTAGCGCCTGTTCAGGAAGGTCCCTCCGAATTCCATGCAGCCCACTGCATTGCGGATGAACGGGTGCAGGCAGGCATTGAACGCTTCCATGTCATCGAAGTGCTGGCTGAACACAAGGTTTTCGGAAGCGAGTACCGCTTCGCTTCCCACATAGTTGGGATACATGCGCTCCCATCCGCGGGGCAGCGTACACCCGTGGAAGATGACCATCAGGCCGTAGTCGTCCGCATCGCTCAGGATCGCCTCGTAGAGCCTCATCGTTTCCTGCTTGTCGCCTCCGAAGAAGTCCACCTTGATTCCCTTCGCGCCAATTTCCTTCAGCCACTTCATTTCGCGCTTCCGTTCCACCGGACTGTCCATCCGGTTGGTGGGACCCTGCACGATGTCGTTCCAGTAGCCGCTTGAGCTGTACCACACGAACAGGTCCACATTTTTGGACCGCGCATAGTCTGCAAGCCGCTTCATACCATCCCGCCCGATGTTCGTATCCCACCAGTTGTCGACCAGCGTGTATTTGAATCCCATTTCCGAGGCCAGGTCAACGAACTTCACCTGGTCTTCGTAGTTGATGCTCGCGTCCTGCCATACGATCCAGCTCCATGTTCCCTTACCATATTTATACAGATGTTCCGAAGCGAAGCGCGGTTCGACCACATCCCAGGGTACGGTGGTCTCGACTATCGGCTTGAGATTGTCGCCGACCGTCACGGTACGCCACGGGGTTACGCCTGGCAGGGCAAGGCCGGGCGCGACTGTTCCGTTCCCGTTGTTCTCTTCCGGCATGGGGAAAGCTACGGTGAAGAGTCCCTCCGGCGTTGCGTCGCTCAGGTGCGAGGCGCAGTACTTCGAGTCAACCCCCGTTTCGCTCACCAGCGCCCAGCCGTCATCGCCGATGCGGAACAGGCCGGGGAAGGTGAATCCGCGCCCGTACTGCGAGCGGGTCGTGAGCGGGGCGTCCGTGATGTACTCCTCTTCATAGCTTGGCTTGGTGCGCTTCCACCCGATCATCGGGTCGCTCTGGGGAGTGAGGAAGACGGTGGTCTGCTGCGGGAAGTCGAAGCCCGTCGCCTCCCTCTCGATGACGATGCTTCCGGTATCGCCGTAGCGCGGCATCTCGTAGCGGAAGGCAAGGTCATTGTCGCTCACGCGGAAGACCACGTCGAGCGGCTTCTTCCCGGCGTTCTCGAGCGTGACCGTCAGCTCGTTCGCGCGGTACTCCACTTCCGAGCGCTTGATGCGGTCCATCCGGTAGTCCTCCTCTATCTTCCGGGTCTTCTCACCGGCGTAGGCCATCCCCCTGCTGAAGTCACCCGCGTTCGAAACGAATCCCAGAGGCGACTTCTCCAGAATGGTCTTTCCCCTGTAGGTTACCGAATAGGACGGGATCCCCGCCTCAACCGATACCTCCACTCTCAGCTGGCCGTCGGGACCGGAAACGCTTGCCTGCTGTCCCCACACGGAAGATGAGCCCAACGCCAGAACGAATAAAAATGCATGTCTTTTCATGGTAT
>OGEZ01000418.1_pt1 | contig 39023 bp, 30 predicted proteins | sample 1570831 | NCBI WGS metagenome assembly OGEZ01 (sample SAMEA2582059, study PRJEB24529) | metagenome | biome: Human gut stool | place: China | collected 2011
GATCCCGCCGAACAAGCCGAGCTGCGCCGCTTGGTACTGGCGCGCGGTGCCGACATCGAATCTCGCATCCTGCACGAAAAACCCGTAGATCCCATCATCTACGACGAAGACATTGACGAGGACGATCCCGAAGGCGAATTGGCTGCACTCGCCCCCTTTGCCGACGGTTTTGCCTTTGCCTGCAGTTTGTGGCCGGAGTTGATGAAGTCTCAGAACAAAGCCGTGCAAGCTGCTCTGGTCGGCATTTTGCGTCACGAGTCACCCGACGAAGATGGTGAAGAAGAGGAAACCGAAGCTGTGGATGCAGCAGAGGAAGTTCGTTTCGCCAACCTAGACGAAGCGTTGGAAGACGTCGAAGCCTGCGTGCAGGAAATTGCGGAAGTCACCCGCAAGGATGACATCAAGAAAGCTCCCGCGAAGAAACCTGCCTTCGCAAAAAAGCGCCGTTAACCTCAGTCTTGAACTGTTCCGGACGCCGCCTCGTGCGGCGTTTTCTTTTTGCGAACAACGCCAGCCAACACCACCAAAATCAAAACCGGCACGCCAATGGCAGCGGTTGCCGTAAAGAAAGTCGCGTAACCGACCGATTGCACCGCCACACCGGAAAAGCCCGCCAGAAACTTGGGCAGAATCAGCATCACGGACGAAAATAGCGCGTACTGTGTGGCGCTGTAAGCCACATTGGTCAACCCCGAGAGATAGGCCACGAAAGCCGCAGAAGCCAGACCTCCCGCAAAGTTATCGGCACTCACCGTCAGAACCAGAAACGCCGTGTCGTGTCCGCGCAAAGCCAAAGCCGAGAAAAGCAAATTGGTCGCAGCCGACAACAGGCCGCCCAAAAAGAGCGTTCGCATGACACCGATGCGCGAGGCAATCGTGCCGCCCGCAAAGGCGCCCACCAATGTCATGATCAAGCCGAAGACTTTGCTTACGGCCGCCACTTCCTCTTTGGAAAAGCCCAAATCCGCATAGAAGGGATTGGCCATGACGCCCATCACCACATCGCTGATGCGGTAGGTGGCAATCAACGTCAAAATCACCGCCGCACCCCAGCCAAAACGCGAGAAGAAATCCAAAAATGGCTTACAGATCGCTTCGAAAATCCACTCGCGCTTACTTGCATAGGTCTGTGCATGCACTCGCCGGCTTTGCTCCGGCTCAGGGCTCAAAAGCACCGTGACAACGCCCACCAACATACTCGCGGACATCACAAGATACGCTGATCTCCAACCGACGGCCGTCCCGAACTGCGTTTCGAAAAAGGCGGCAATCGCCAGAGCGCCGGCCCCCGCCCAAATCATCGCCAGTCGGTACCCCGTCTGATAGGTGGCGGCAAAGGCCGCCTGTTTTTCTTCCGAACCGCTTTCAATGCGAAAGGCGTCAAGCGCAATGTCCTGCGTAGCGCCAAAAAACGCCGTCGAGAGCGCCAGAGCGGCTGTCAGCGTCAGGCTTTTGGCCGGATCCGCAAAAGCCATCAGAGCAAGCGAAACGATGAGTCCGATTTGCGCCGTCAGAAGCCATGCCCGGCGCTGTCCGAGTCGAGACGACAACAGCGGAATGCGCAATTTGTCAACAAGCGGCGACCAGAGCCACTTCATGCCCCAGCACAACCCGACCCAACTCATGAAACCGATGCTTTTAAGGTCAACGCCGACTTCGCGCATCCAAAACGAAAGAGTTCCCAGAACCAACAAAAGCGGCAGCCCCGAACTGAACCCCAAAAAGAACATGCGCAAAACAACCGGCTCACGATAAATCGCAAGCCAGGATAGTGCACCGCCTTCTCTTTTAGAGCTCTTCTCGGGTGTCATTTCTTGTCGTAAAAAACGTCCGGGCCGGAAAGCCAGCGCCATTTACCACAGGCCAAATCCTCGGGAAGCCTTAAAGCGCCGAACGCAATGCGCTGCAGCGCTTCAACGCGATTGCCGGCTGCGGCAACCATGCGCTTGACCTGATGATATTTGCCACTGGTGATCGTCATGTCAATGGTGTATTCATCCACACGCACGATATCGTCGGCGGCAAGCGTCTCCTTTTCGTCTTTGAGCTTAACGCCCAAGACCAAATCCTCAAGCATCTTGTCGCTCGGCGCATGCTTGCAGGTCACGCGATATCGCTTGGGTACATGCCGCTTGGGGTGCGTCAAACGATGCAGCAAAGCGCCGTCGTCGGTAAAAATCAAAAGTCCCGTGGTGTCCGCGTCTAGCCTTCCCACCGGCTGTACACCGCGGCAGCGCAGCGGAGGCGGTAGCAGCTGCATGATGCTCGGATGGTGAATCGGCTTTTGCGAGCACTCGTAGCCCGCAGGCTTATTCATCATCAGGAGAGCCTTTTCCCGATACGGCCACGTTTCGCCCTTGACCGTAAAGTCAAGCGATTCGACATCAATGTCCGCGTCGGGATCGTCAACGATTTCTCCGTTAACCGCAACGTGCCTGAGCACAACCAGTCCTCGACATTCGTGTCGCGTTCCGAACCCCTGAGAAAAAAGAATTTGTTCCAGACGCATCAGATTTCTCGTTCAAAGTCAATCACGAGCGGTGCATGATCCGAAAACTTCTCGTCCTTATAGATAAACGTGCTGCGCGCATCACGGGCAATACCCTCGGTACCGAACATATAGTCAATGCGCCAACCGACGTTCTTGGCTCTGGCCTGGCCGCGCTGGCTCCACCAGGTGTACTGCTCCGCACCGGGCTCGAGTTCGCGGAAGATGTCGTGCCAGCCGTCGCAATCAAGTCGGTCCGTCACCCACTGACGCTCTTCCGGCAAAAAGCCGGAGTTCTGCAAGTTTCCTTTCCAGTTTTTCAGATCGATTTCCTTGTGTGCAATGTTGACATCGCCGCAAATTAGAATGTCGCGACCGGTCGCTTGTAGTTTTTCCATGTGCTTTTCAAAAACATCCAAAAAGCGATACTTAGCCAACTGACGATCGTCGCTGGAACTGCCCGACGGGAAATACACGGAAATGATCGACAGATTCTTGAAGTCGGCCTGCACATAGCGCCCTTCGGCGTCAAACTCTCCTCCGTCAAAACCGATCACCACATTTTCGGGTTCAACTTTCGACCAAAGTCCCACTCCCGAATAGCCTTTTTTTTGCGCACAGTGAACCCAGGAGTGATAGCCCGCACGATGGCGCACTTCGTTTGCGATATCTGCTTCCTGCGCTTTGAGTTCCTGCACGCACAGCACCTGCGCATCGGTTTTCTCAAACCAATCCCAAAAGCCCTTGGTGGCGGCCGAACGAATACCGTTGGCGTTAAAAGTCACGACGCGAAGCATGCCGAGGAGTCCCTTTTTCTATGGAATGTCGATAATGGAAATGTCGTAGAATTTTAGCTTGCGCATGCGATTGGCCCGCCGCGCTTTACCTTTGAATTTTCTTTTTGTTTTGTGCCCATCATGCCCAGCATTCAGTCTCAGTTCATTGAATTTGCCCTTGCTTCCGACGTTCTTCGCTTTGGCAGCTACAAAACCAAAGCAGGCCGCATGAGCCCGTACTTTTTCAACGCGGGTCTTTTTTCCACCGGCCAGATGCTCGATACGCTCGGCGCGTTCTACGCCAAGGCGCTTCTGGCTGCGCGTGATGCCGGCCGCATTGAGTTCGACATGCTCTTCGGACCGGCCTACAAGGGCATCCCGCTGGTGAGTACCGTCGCCATGAACCTGGCTCGGATGGGCTGCGACTGCCCGTACGCCTTCAACCGTAAAGAAGCCAAAGATCACGGCGAAGGCGGTACCGTCATCGGTGCTCCTTTGAAAGGCCGCGTGGTCATCATCGACGACGTAATCAGCGCGGGCACCTCCGTACGCGAGTCCGTTGCGCTCATCACCGCCAACGGCGCTACGCCCGCCGGCGTTCTGATTGCGTTGGATCGCATGGAAAAGGGCGGCGACGCCGTTAATCTGACGGCTACGTCCGCAGCTCAGGATGTCGAAACGACCTTCAACATGCCCGTCGTGAGCATTGCCAATCTCAAGGATTTGCTGAGCTTCATGGACGGTGATTCACCCGCCGCTAAGGCTGCCGCTCAGTACCGAGATGCCGTCAAAGCCTACCGCGAACAGTACGGCGCGTAAAGTCTTCTTTTTTCAGGGGATAAGGGTACCTCAATCGCGCCCCATCCCCTTTTTTGTCCTTTGCATACGTCCTTCTTGATCGCAGATCATCCTTTGTGAGTTATTTCGATCATCATGCGTGAAAAAGTTGGTCTGCTCTGCTCTCTGCGCGTAATGCTTTCCTCGGGAGCAGGGCCGTTTCTAGACGGTTTTTCCACAGCTTCTGCCGCATTCTTGATTTCTCTCATCGAAGGGATCACACCGCTTGAAACGGCTTTCTTCACCAGCCTTTATCTTGCCGGCAGTTTCATCGGGGCTGCCATCTTCGGCTCCATTGCCGATCATGTCGGTCGTCGCCCGCCGTTTCTGGTCGCCATGGCGGTAGTCTGTGCTCTGACTGTTCTGGCCGCCACTTTCCCCATCATCGGACTGTTGCTTTTTATGCGGCTTGCTCTGGGCATCTGTCTGGGAGGCGACTACCCCGTCGGTCAAGCCATGGTGTTTGAAACGGTGCCGGCCAAGCGCCGCAACACAGCGCTCTCCATCTTGATGCTCGCCTGGTATCTGGGCGCCTTGACGGGCATTTTTGCAAGCATTCCCGCCGTCACCGGTCATATGCACTGGGTAAGCATCCTGTACCTTCAGTCCGCATTGGCCGCCGTCACGCTCGTCTTACGGTACGGCGTTGCGGAATCTGAAATCTGGCTTAAATCGACACGATCACAGACGCAACACGCTGCTATACGCCAAACGCTTTTCACCCGTCCCCGCTTCAGAAGCTATCTTTCTGATATGCGGTTGGCAGTCTCCGGAAACGCCAAGAATTTCTTTTTCTGTGCTTCATTTTGGCTATGCCAAACCATCCCGGCAACCATCATGATGCTCTATAGCCCCACCATCCTACATGACATGACGGGTTCGGACGACGCCATTTTGCAGATGCTTCTCTTGTATGGCTTTTTCCTGGCCGGCATACTTCCATCGGGTAGCCCTTATCTGGCAAATCGCCCCAAACTTGTACTGGCCACAACGTTCGTCACAATGGCGCTTGGCCTACTGGGCGTACTGTGCTTTGCCAAAACAAATCTGCTTCTTACCAACATCTCCTTTATTCTCTTTGCTGTCTCGTACGGGTTGCAGGCCCCGCTTGACTTCATCTATCCCAATCAGCTCTTTGCCACGCAGGTGCGAGGTTCTCTTGTCGGCGCTGTAACAGCCATTTCCCGTATCGGTGCCACCGGCGCTGCTTTCATCTTTCCGGTGCTTGAACCGTATTTCGAACTCTCCGCGCTGTTTGGTGCCGGACTCTTTGTTCTTGCCCTGGGGTTTATGATTGCAGTGAAATTTGCCCCGGCAGATCGCGTTTTCCATCAAAACTGCTAGAGTTTTCGGGTAATAAGAAGAAGGATCGAGAGCTGCGGCACTTGATGCCAAGTACTCAAGATTCCCCAGCTACATACGTAAACCATGACGACTGCTCTTTTTTCTGTAGATTCGGACGCTCCCGTACGCGACAAGCTGCTTGCCAAAGCCAAAGAGTTCATCGTTGAAAACGGAATTCAAAATCTTTCTCACGAACGTCTGGCCAAAGCTTGCGGCATCAGCAAAGGCGCCTGCTTGCACTATTTCCCTTCGAAAGCGGCGCTTTGGGATAAGTTAATCGAAGACTTTGTCGCTCACCTTGACAGCCAGTTCAATAAACATTTGCAGCACTATGAAGATGCTGGCGCCGAAAACCCGGTGTTGTGTGCCTACCGCGATTGGTTCAATGAGTTCAGAGCCAACGACTACGAACCCTGGCGCAATCTCGGTTACCAATTCATGACATTGGGGTCGGACAAGGAGGAGTTTGTCGCTCCTTTGCGCGAGTGGTACCAAAAGCTTTACAAACGCGCGATGGAAAGCGTTCCGGAGAAGGACAAGTGGATGGTCGTCATGCTTCTGATGACTTTCGACCATATGTTCATTATGCGCAAACTCGGTTATCACGCGCTTTCCCGTGACGAAGAGGATCATGTCATTGACACAATCATGAAAACGGCTGCGGGAAACGGCCTTTCCATGCAGTCGGCCGGTTCGCCGAAGAACTAAAGAATGGGCAGATCCCAGAAACAACAGAGGGCGGCAATTGCCGCCCTCTTCGCTTTTTGTCGAGAATCGCCAAGGATAAGAAACAGCGATCTTAACTTCTGTTCATACCATTGCCGTTCAAACAAACGCCAGCTTCTTTTTAGAAGAAGTGCGTGATACCGACGTGAGCCATAAAGCGGTCGGTCTTCGCTCCACTGTTTGCATCATGCTGGATGGCATCAAAGACTCCGTCGCCATCAGCAAAGGAAGCAATCGTGTAAAGCATCGTGCGCTTGGAGAAGTAATAATGGCAGCCGACGGAGGCGATGTAACGCTTGTAATCCGTTTCCTCTGCATCAGCCAGCGCACCCTTATTTTCACCATCCAAATACTGGAACATGGCCAGCCAATTGGCAGCACCCACAGTGTACTTACCGCCTACAAAGAAGGAGTAACCATCCAAGCGCTTGCCGGAAGCGTCGTCGAAAGCCACCTTTCCGTCATCATCGTAAGTGGAATCCGAGAAACGATCCTGATTCTTGTACCAGGACGCACCGGCATACAACGTGAAGGGACCACCGTTGGGCACCCAGGCGCCAGCCAATTTCACGCTCCAAGCATCATCACGCTTGCCCTGTTCTTCCTTGCCGTACTTATCCCATTCCACGCCCAAGATTGCACGGGCATTCGCACCATCCCAACGCAGCGCCACGTTGCCGAAATTGTTGTTCTCACTCCAACGAGAATCTTCCTGAACATCAGGATCCGCAGCACCAGTCATACTGTACTGAGCGCCAACCTTGAAGCCGGCAAACACGGGGGAAACGTAGTAAACCGTGTTGGAGTTCAGACGCCACACATTGACCTGAGAAGCCTGGACGCCAGCATCGATATAACCCGTTTCAAACGGTTCCAGATCCCAGTACCAGCCCAGAGAAGAAGAACCGGACGTGAAGGCACCCACGCGACCGAAACCGAGCTGACCCCAGCTGCCCTTCAAGTAGAGCTGGCTTTCGCGGTTGAAGATCGTGTCAGAAACGGCCATGGCGCCGGTATCCGGAGTAAACCCGTTTTCAAGGATGAAACCGACGGTGAGGTCATCACCGAGATCCTCCGTACCACGGAAACCAAAACGGGAGCCCGCGTACATATTCTGCGACATTTCAAACTTGTCGCCTTTTTCCTGATGGTTCGTGTGCGTGTAGCTAAAGCCCATATCGACCACGCCATACAGTTCTACATTGGCAGCCATAGCGCCAGCGGAGAAAGTTGCCAAAGCAGCTACGGCAACCAGTGATTTTTTAAACATTTGAAGTCCTCTTTGGTTTGTTGGAACGCACCAGAAAACGATGCGGCCCTGTAAGCATAAACCAACCGGTCGGTCTTTTGATAATTACTCCGCAGACCGACCGGTCTCGATGCTGGTTTTTACTTCTTAAGGTTGTACGTACGCAACAGTTCAGCACCGCTCTTGATGTCTTCCGTGAAGATGCGATCGTTCTTCACATACGGCACAATCTTGCGATAAGCCTTGTAGAGACCTTCAGTCGGCGTGGACAGCTTCAGATCCTTGTTCTTGAGCATACGGCGCAGGTCGATAGCCTGGGCGGAGTGCAGCATTTCAAGGCTGTAGATCTGGAAGAGGTTTTCGTCGATCGTGTTCAAACGCTTGGCAGCCTGAAGGATATTGGTGAACGTATCTTCGATTTCACCGGCAACAGGCATACCGTAAAGGCTGACGGGTTGAGCCAGGGCCATGTTGTCAACATGCAGACCCATGAAGGCCTTCTGGATGGCGCCGAAAGCGTGACCGTGGTTGTCCGGATCGCTCAGGAAGCGAGTCAAACCCGTGAACTGGTCATAAGACAGATGGATCGTACGCTGCACGGAGTAGTGCGACAGATGAGCCATGGCAAGAGACGTACGCTGCAGAGCGAGAGCAACGGGCAACGGGTTGAAGTTGCCGGACGGGAAGATACCGCCCTTGACACCGTCGCCGTCCACAAAGTACTTGGCAACCTGGCTCGATTCCTTACGATATTCTTCGGAAGCGTTGAGAACCGTAGCAGGATTGTCATCCGTGCTGTTGATCTGGACCGTGATCTGTTCGTTCAGGTCCTTAAGAGCACGCTTGGCTTCAGACAAACCGTAAACGGTCACACGGAAGGACAGCGGATCCTGCAACGGGCGGGCATTGTCGGCATCCCAAAGATAGGAACCCTTCAGAGCAGCGCGCATATCGGCGGCCGTCTGAGCCAGTCCTTCAAACGGGCGCTGACCGACGGTCTGCGGAAGGATCGGAGCAACGTTACCGTTCAAGCCTTCGAGAGAAAGACCGTACACGGTCGGCGTCAGCTGAATGACGCGAGCGGCGTTACGAGCAGCTTCGATGGCATAAGCAACAGCCACGGAGTTGTTCGACAGAATAGCCAGAGCGTCCTTGCCTTCCGGAACGAGCGGGGTAATACCGGCCTTCTTCAGAGCGGTCTTGCCGTCAACGACCTTACCCTTCACTTCAGCTTTCCATTCGCCGATCATCACGGCACCGACGTGAGAAGCCATCAGAATGTCAGCTTCGCCGATGGAGCCTTCGGAAGGAATCAACGGGGTCACGCCCTTGTTCAAGAAATCGCGGTAGAGTTCGGCAACGCGGGGCTGAGCGCCGGACTTGCCGGTCAGCAGCGTATTCAGACGAACCACCATGGACAGACGTGCCAGATTGGTCGGCATCATCTTGCCGACAGCGGCGGAGTGAGAACGCAGAGCGTTGTAGTTGAAAGCACGCGAAGCCTTAATCACGGCGTCCGTGAGCTTGCCGTCAGCCGTAAAGAGCTTCTGATCCTTGTTGAGGCCAACGCCCACCGTAAGGCCATAGACCTGCTGGCCGGAAGCGGCCGAGCGCAAAACGAGCTTGTAGCTGTCTTCCAACAACTTCATTGCCTTCGGAGCAATCGCCACATCGGCTTCGTTATTGGCAATCTTCCAAGCATCTTCGATCGTGAGATTGGTGCCGTCAAGCGTGATAGTGGCAGCATTGACTGCACCACACATGATCAAAGCAGCCGTCATTGCGGTTACCTTCGCGAACTTTGTCATTTCTACTCCTTCAATTTTGACAAAACATGCGATCGTTTGTTGATGGGAGCCCTACCGAATAAAAGCTCCCGCTAGGTTCGGACAATCTGCTTATCAGGGCAGTTTGTATTTGAATTCGTGGCATTCGTTGCAATAAGCGGCAGGCTTGCTGTGTTCCTTGTGGCAAGCTGTGCAGGAAATTCCCGTGCCGTAGTGATGCGAACGATGCGGGTTCGGTTCATCAAGCTTGTCGGTCTTCTTGGCCAACGCTTCATATGTGCCATGACAAGACATGCACTGCTTGTCGTCGGGCACCACGAAGGCGTTTCCGGCCACTGCATTTTCCTGCGTGTGACAGAACGTGCAGCCCTTGATGACTTTCTCGTGATGTTTCTGAACCTTGAAACTGGCCATATCAGCAGCTGCAGCCGGAGCAGCGGCCATTGCGGCTGCGCAAATCAGACCGAAAGCAGCAGCCAGAGTTTGAATCTTCTTCATTGTTGTTTCCTCTTACTGGGTCTGCGACTTAGAGCGCAACCGGGGTCATCTTCAAGCACGTGTCAGCAGCCACGCGTCCCATCACCAGGCCGTCGGCAATCGCGCAACCGCCCAAACGGCTCGCACCGTGCGTACCGCCGGTCACTTCGCCGCAGGCAAACAGCCCCGGAATGATCTTGCCCATCACGTCGTGTACCTGAGCCTTGGCCGTGATGCCGACGCCACCCATGCAGTAGTGCACCTTGGGCCAGACGCGGCAAGCGTAGAACGGAGGATGATCCAAAACGATTGCCAAATCGAGCGCACGCTTGAACTGCGTGTCCTTCTTGTTCTTCACCATGGAGTTCCACTGAGCCACCTGTTCCAGGAACGGCTTGACCGGAATGCCGTAGGCCTTAGCCAAATCTTCGAGCTTATCGAACTTCTTGATCACGCCGTACTTGAGGCCATTCTTCAGCGTCTGTGCCTTTTCAACACCCTTGCTGTCGGTGAAGCACACCGGATACACGGGCTTGCCATTTTCCATCAGGCCCAAGATGGCGTCGGTACGTTCCTTACGGTCGGCGAGTTCATTGCAGAAGCGACGGCCGTTGCGAACATCAACCATGATGCCCATCGGGAAGCCGGCGATCGTATTGAACTGGGAAACCAAACCGAAGCCACGTTCGTCTGGAGAGCTCCAAGGACCAAGCTGAATCTGGTCGACCTGAACGGGAGCCGCACCAATGGCAAACATCTTGAGCATGCCTTCGCCGGTTGCCCCGGGGTGGTTCGTGGAATCCAGCCGTTCGTCAAGATTAGGATCCTGCTGACGACGGAACCAAATATTGCGAGAGAAACCGCCGGTTGCCATGATGACACCCTTGCGGGCACCGTAACGCTGCAACACACCGGATTCTTCATTGGGGAAGAGGTAGCGTTCACGCACAACCAAACCGACAACTCGTCCGTCATCGTCGCGAATGAAGAATCCGGTGTGATGCCGCCGCCTGTGCTTTCAACCGTCTGAAGCGTTCGCGGCACGGAATGGCCACCGAAGTGCTGCACAAAGTCCTTGTACTTGACACCGTGACGCAACGTGAATTCGTAAGCCGGAAGAGAACCTTCCACGACCATTTTCAGAAGATCCACATGCGAAAGACCACGACCCGAGCGAATCATGTCCGCAAGCATCTGTTCGGGCGAATCCTTGATGCCGAACTTTTTCTGCAAGGGAGATCCCGCCACAGAGAACGCGCCGCCGTTAATGGCGGAATTGCCGCCGAAAGCAGGCATCTTTTCAATCAGCAAAACTTCTGCGCCGCCCAAACGAGATTCCAAAGCGGCGGCCAAACCGGCAAAGCCGGAGCCCACCACGATAACGTCATACACCTTGTCAAATTGGGGCTTCTTGGAAGCAGCCTGAGCTGCGGAAGTCGTCGCAGCCACCGCAGCGCCAACAGCTCCGGCCGCAATCAGTTGACGGCGTGAAACTTTGGATTGCATTCATTCTCTCCATAAAAGTTGGGGTAAGCGTCACAACGGTTGTTTCAGGAACAAACGTTCGACTCTTTTGTCTACTTTGGTAGTAAGCAAAAAGCATGCCAATTTTTGGAGAACACAGAATGGAAATGGTTTTAATCCATTGAAATAGAAAGTTTTTTCTTTGTTTTAGAAGACCTAATCACTCCGCTTTCAGTACAAATTACACATCTCTCACAAAACGAAATATCGTTGATACAATACGAAATATCGTTAATTAGGAATTTTCACGAAATTTCGTTTTATGTCTGCCATGTCTCCCTGGTCTGCCGCTTCCGTCCTATCCAGTCCCACGGCTTTGCCCCACACGCTGCAAAGTCTCCTGAAAGCACTTGGCAACAACTTTCCTGCCGACGGCATTTTCGTGAACACTTACTACAGCGAAACAAAGGAAGTTCATTTTCTTGCGCACGCCACTCACCAATCGGCTCAAGAGATCTACAACATCGTCCCGTTGGACCGCAATAAGAAAAGTAACGCACAGACTCCCTCTCAAGATCCCGTGTATCGCGTCGACAACATCGAAACGGATCCCTTCACCCATGCGGTAGCCACTCAAGTCATCGCGGACATCCAAAGCTATGTCATGGTGAGGCTTCGTCTCGAAGGGCGACACCTTGGCGTCGCGTGTTTCTATAGCCGTCGGCAAGCAGCTTTTAACGACGCTCACGTTCGACAAATCGAAGAGCTGCGCGACCTGCTGTCGCTGCAGGTTGGCTTTGCACTGTCCTCACGCATTGACCGGCGAAACAGCAAACTCGAATCAATCAACCAACGGTTAACCGATGCCATTCAGCAGTCGCAACCGCTGCCGCTGGCGATCCTTCTGAACAACACCCCATCCATGCGTCAGCTTCAGCCGACCATCGAACAGGCCGCCGTTTTTGATATTCCTGTCTTGATCACCGGAGAGTCCGGAACCGGCAAAGAAGTTGTCGCACAAACGATTCACCGTCTTTCCGGTCGCTCTTCGCGCCCCTTCGTTCGCGTCAATTGTTCAGCCATACCGGAATCCCTCATTGAGGCAGAGCTTTTCGGACACGAACCCGGCGCTTTTACCGATGCCCGCAAACTCCACCGCGGTTTGTTTGAAGAAGCCGACGGAGGCACTCTCTTTTTAGATGAAATCGGAGAGCTTCCTCTTTCCATGCAAGCAAAGCTTTTGCATGCTGTCCAAGACAGAAAAATTCGTCGTGTGGGCGCCGCTCATGAAATTCCGGTCAACATCCGAATCATTTCCGCAACCAATCGAAATCTGGCAAAACTGGTTCAACAAAAACGCTTTCGAGTTGACCTCTATTACCGATTGAACGTTCTAAGCCTGCAAATTCGTCCATTGCGCGAGCGTCACGAAGACCTCGAACCGTTACTCAAACTCTTTCTCAACGAAGTGCAGACGAGTTTTCGTCTATCCGTTCCCGCAGAAACGCTCGGTCATCTGTTAGAACAAGCCAAACACTGGCATTGGCCGGGCAATGTTCGCGAGCTTCGGAACGCCGTGGTGCGCTCCGTGCTGGCAATCGCGCAAAACAACACCCCGCCGCGCTTGATTCTTGACGAGCCGAATCAGCAACTTCCGGAAAGCCTGCCTCTGGATCAAGACACTGCCGGCTCCATTTCTGAAACACGGAGTCTGGTACGGGATGCGACAGGTCAGTGGATTGACTTCGACACCTTGCAGCGGCTTTACTTCAGTGAACTTCTGCAGGCTTGTCACGGTCGCATCGCCGGCCCGAACGGAGCTGCACACATAGCCGGTTTGCATCCCAACACCATGCGCAGTCGCCTGCAAAAACTCCGCGTTCATTTTTCTAAAACTTCCAGAAACAACGATGCCGAAATACCAAATTAACAGTCTTTTGCTTTAGCTCAAATTGTGTTTAGATATTTGAATTAAAAAGATTTTTCAATCAACCAACATCCAATTGTGCGTTCAATCGAGTTCGAGAAAGGCCTTGTTCAGACCAACCGGTCGGATTGCTCCTATAATCGGTTTCCGAAATTAGCGCCCGGCTAAGACCTGGGGCGCACGCTTTCTCCTAAACTCAAATCAAAGGATTGAACCAATCATGCGGATTACTCCCATTGCAGCTTCCGTGGCAACCTCTCTCCTTTTACTTTCCGGTGCCGCTAACGCAACCGTGACCCTCACCGGCGCCGACCTCACGCAGGATCAGGCTTGGCGTATCGCTCAGGGCGAAGAAGTGGCCATTTCCAAGAAGGCCATGAAACAGGTCACCGACTCCAACCGTCTGGTGATGGCTGCCGCTCGTGCCGGCGTTGAAATCTACGGTTTGACCGTTGGCGTGGGCCTCAACAAGGACCACCATCTCTTTGACGCCAAGGGTGACCTCACCCCCGAAGTGCGCAAGGCCAGCATTGAATTCAACCGCAACATCCTTCGCTCCCACTCCGTGGGCTACGGTCCGGCCCTTTCCAAAGAAGTGACCCGTCTGGCCATGGTTGTTCGTCTGAACACCATGCTGACCGGTCGTTCCGGCGCTCAGCCCCGCGTTGTTGAGCTCTACCGTGATTTCCTCAACAAGGGTGTGACGCCTGTTGTCCCCACCCGCGGCTCCATCGGCGACGCTGACATCACGCTGGCTTCCCACATCGGTTCCGTGATGATGGGCGAATGGCGCGCTGAAGTGGACGGCAAGGTCGTCTCCGGCGCCGAAGCTCTGAAGATGAAGGGCATCACTCCGCTGGTTCCCGAAGGCAAGGACGGCCTCGGCATTCTGTCTTCGAACTGCGTTGGCGTCGCCATGACGATGGACGCCATGCGTACGATGCGTCAGGCTCTTAAGGTTTCCCCCGTCGTTTACGGCCTCACCCTTGAAGGCATGAACGGCAACGTGGCTCCGTTCCTTGCTCAGACTGTGAACAACCACCCGCTCACCGGCCTGAAGGAAGCCGCTGCTGAAATGCGCGCTACGTTGAAGGGTTCTTACCTCTGGAACTTCGACAAGACCCGTGCTCTGCAGGATCCGCTCTCCTTCCGTACGACCGTGTACACGATCTCCGAAGCCAAGCGTGCTTTGAAGGAACTCGACGAACTCGTCAACATCCAGATCAACAGCTCGGATGACAACCCCGGCGTGATCTTGAACGCCTCCAAGGAAGACTTCGACAAGACCCAGGTTAAGCAGTACTTCGTGGATAAGGACGGCGTCAAGGGCGCCATCATTCCGTCGGCCAACTTCGAACCGCTGCCGATCGCCATCGCCGCCCAGCGTGCCACGATCGCTCTGAGCCACGTGAGCCACAACGCTCTGCACCGTACGATGCGTCTTGACGAAGACCGCTTCTCCGGTCTGGCTCGCTACCTGGCCGGTCCGAACAACCCCAACGGCCACGCCTTCGGCGCAACCGAAGACTCCATGGTCTCGATCTATGCTGAAAACATCGAACTCGCTAACCCGATTTCGATGCACGGCACTCCGGTTGAAGGCAACATCGAAGACTCTGCTTCGAACCTTCCGCGCGTTGCTGAACGCCTGAAGCGCGCTTCGAACAATATGTTCGACCTGTACTCCATGGAACTGTTGCACAACACGCAGGCTATCGATCTGCGCAAGATGAAGCAGGACAATGTCAAGCTCTCCGACAAGACCGGCGCTCTCTACAAGGCCTACCGCAAGGTGGTTCCGTTTGTTGAAAAAGACCGTATCTTCTCGGGTGATCTTGAAAACGGTATCAAGATCCTCAAGAACTGGGAAGTAAAGTAATTCACCCAAATAAGATGAAGTGTCGCAACGGCACTTCATCGGCCTGGTGATCTTAGCTGCGGTCGTGTCGCCTTTTTGCAACACGACCGCTACTTATTTGTTTTTGCGGCAAAAACCAAAAAACAAAATCCGATCCGACCGGTCGGATTGTTGTATAATGCAACCCAATAAGAATTGGGAAGCGGTCGCTTTATATTCCCGGTTTTATTTATTACTTCATACGACTGACTCTGGATTCAACAGAGAACAGCTCTACTTTCTCCAAACTCAAAGGGGGCTTAAATGCATTTCTCTCGTGCTTTGATTGCCGGCCTGGTCTGCTCGGCCTTTGCGGCTGCGGTGTCGGCCGCGCCCGTTACCACGCAGGGTACCGGTGTCGGTAAACATGGCGATGTGACTGTTGCTGTAACGTTTGACAGCGGCAAGATCAAGGACATCAAAATTGTCAAGCAGCAGGAAAACCCCGTGCTGGCAGCGAAGGTCTTTACGGATCTCAAGCAGCACGTAATTGACACGAACTCCGTGCAGCTGGATGCCATTTCCGGCGCCACGTTCTCTTCCAAGGGCTTCCTGGACGCTGTGGCCGATGCTGCCAAAAAAGCCGGCGTGACGCTCAGCAAGGCTGATAAGAAGGCTATCAAGAAGGTCGTCAAGACTCTGCCGAAGGAATCGACCTATGACGTGGTCGTGATCGGTGCCGGTGGCGCCGGTTTCTCCGCTGCTATCGAAGCCAAGAATGCCGGCGCTAACGTCGTGCTTCTGGAAAAGATGCCTGCCGTCGGCGGTAACTCCCTGATTTCCGGCGCTGAAATGAACGCAGCTAAGAACTGGGTTCAGCCCAAGCTCGGCATCAACGATGACTCCCCCGAACTGCACGCTGAAGACACCTACAAGGGCGGTGATATGAAGGGTGACATGAACGTCATCAAGGTAATGACGCATAACGCTCTTGACGCTGCCAAATGGTGCCGTGACTACCTCGGCGTTCGCTTCGAAGACGACAACCTCTTCTTCTTCGGCGGACACTCCCGCAAGCGCGCTCTGATTCCGGTCGGCCACACCGGCACGGAATTCATCACCAAGTTCCAAGCCAAGGCTGATGAACTGGGCATTCCCATCATCACCAACATGAAAGCCGAAGAACTCATCAAGGATAAGTCCGGCCGCGTTGTCGGCGTCAAGGCCACGATGAACGGCGCAAGCTACACCTTCAACGCCAAGGGCGGTGTTGTGCTCGCAACGGGTGGCTTCGGTGCCAACCCCGAAATGGTTAAGAAGTACAACCCGAAGATCGACGAACGCTTCAAGACCACCGACGCCCCGGGCACGACAGGTGAAGCTCTCTACATGGCCGAACGTGCTGGCGCTCAGCTCGTCAACATGGGCTACATCCAGACCTATCCGATCTGCGACCCGATCTCCGGCGTGATCGAACTGATCGCTGACGCTCGCTTCGACGGAGCCATCATGCTCAATCAGGAAGGCAAGCGCTTTGTGGAAGAACTGCAGCGCCGTGACGTTCTGTCCGAAGCCATCCTGAAGCAGACCGGCGGCTACTGCTGGGTGCTCTGGAACGACAAGATCGGTTCGATTTCCAACACCGTCAAAGAACATCCGACGGAATACGAAGCATTCACCAAGCAGGGCATCATGGCTACCTGTGATGATCTGAAGTGCGTAGCTGACTTCACCAAGATTCCGTTCGACAGCCTCAAGGGCACGGTCAATCGCGTCAGCTCCATGACCGGCAAGGGCAACGACAAGGACTTCAACCACCGCTCCGGCTTGGTTGACATGACGCAGGGCAAGTACTACGTCATCAAGGCCGTTCCGAGCGTTCACCACACGATGGGCGGCGTGCGTATCAACGAAAAGGCACAAGCTCTGACGGCTGAGGGCAAGGCGATTCCGGGTCTCTGGGCTGCCGGTGAAGTCACGGGTGTGACGCACGGCACGAACCGCCTCGGCGGCAATGCTTATACCGACATCATTGTGTTCGGTCGCATCGCTGGTAAGGCTGCCGCTGAAGCCGCTAAATAAAAATTCGTAATCAGCAGAGGCGCAATACATTGCGCCTCCAAGATTTGCAAATTTGCCTCGGTGTTCTCTCCGCACCGAGGCTTTTTTATCGACTCCAAACTGAAGCCAACTCCGAACTTTCCAACAACCATTAACCGAAATCTGACTTAAGAGCAAACGATCTCTATAACCCAAACTTTTCCACGTATCCCTGTACGATTCAAAATTTAAATCCGGCACATTAAGGGTTTCCACTTTATCCTCTTCACTACATTTCCTCTTGTCCCTCAAAAATCTCCTATCTATGCTGAGGAATTAGTACTTCAGGTTAATAGTCATACCCCTTTGTGACGGCCTGGAGTCACCATGGAGACTTGAATATGAAATCAGTTTCGCGTCGCTCTTTCGTCACGCTTTTGGGTACAAGCGCGGCATCTGCTCCAATTTTGTTCAACACCATTGGTTCTGCAGTGGCATCTGATAAAACAGATCCGGCAAGAAAGCACATCAAAGGTGTCAAGATGGCGCTTACGGACGAAGAAATTGCCATTCTCAACGGCAAACAAGGCCCAACGATGGCCAAAGTCCTAAAGTCCGTGATTGCTTACGGAGATGCTTTTGAAGCACCTTATCTGCTTGATGTGTCCAATGACGGTCATTGGGTGACAGGCATGGGCCAGAAGGGCTTGGACGCTTTATACGACCTGGCCGACGTTCTCATAGAAGGAGGCGTCAAAGCAAAGCGTCCGTTCACCATCGATCCATACCCGATGGACTACGAAAACATTGAATACACGGAAGAAGAGAAGAAGGAAAACGCCAGTCTTTACTGCCATCAGGAACGATGGGACAAACAAGTCGTCAAGCTTGGCCTAAGAGACGGCAGCAAGAAGAGTTTTTCCTGTACCTGTTACCTGCCCGAAGTGGGCAATCGCCCCAAATTCGGTGACGTACTCGCTTGGGCAGAATCAAGTGCAGTCGTCTACGCGAACAGTGTCATCGGAGCACGATGCAATCGCAACAGCGGTCCGATTGAGATGCTTTGCTCCATTGCCGGCAAGACCCCATATTTCGGCTTCTTGACCGATGAAGCCCGTCAAGCCACTTGGCATATTGAAATCAAAACCTCTAAGTTACCGACAGCTACTCTTCTCGGTTCAGCTATTGGCATGAAAGTCGGCGCGGAAGTTCCCTACATCACCGGTCTTGACCAGTTCCTGGGGACGTACTTGTCCGAAGCCGTAGACGACTACCTGAAGGACTTCGGCGCTGCAACGGCGTCTAACGGTGCTGTCGGCCTCTACCACGTTGAAAACATCACCCCTGAAGCAAAGAAGCTCGGTAAAAAACTTCTGACCAAAACGGCAAAAACCTTTGTTATCACGGATGAAGTTCTGGCACAAACCAAAGCCAACTATCCCGTCCTTTGGAAAGATCCGGAAGCTCGTCCCCGCTACGCCTTTGTGGGTTGCCCCCATTTGACACTCAACCAGTTACGCGAGTGGGATCTACGGGTTGACACGGCACTGCGCGCCGCAGGAAGAGATAAATTGGAGATTCCGCTCATCCTTTGTGCCTCTCCGCTGGTGATCGATCGTTTAACTCCGGCACAGGTTTCCCGCATGAAGAAAAATGGAATCCACATTAGCTTCCTTTGCGGTGCCATGTACATGATCAACAAAGTGAGCGCCAGTTATCCGTGCATCACCAACTCAAATAAGCTAAGAACCTATTCCACTGCTCGTTTCTACGAAGACGATGAATTGCTGTCGTACGTCGTAACCGGCAAGAAGCCGCAAAAGGCCTGATAGGAGGATTAGATATGTCAAGAACTTTTAAAGGTCGCGTGGTTCTATCCGGGGCTGTTAAGGGCGAAGCTGCCGTCTCTCGTCAAGGCTTCAATACGCTTGCCACTTACTATGCCGGCATGGCGGATCGCAGTCCCCTGTGTCATGACCAGGGCAATCCGGATTTGTACAAGAAGCCCATTGCCGGAAAAATCATCTGCTTGCCTCAGACGATCGGTTCGACCACCGGTGGCATGATCATTCAGTGCGCCGCCAAAATCGGTATCGGCCCCAAGGCCATGCTTTACGCAAAGCATATTGATACGGTAAGCGCTGCAGGCATCCTGCTGGCTGACATCTGGGATAACAACCGGATTGTCTGCGTCGATGAGTTAGGCGACGATTTCTTGAACACCGTTAAAACTGGAGATACCGTGTCTATTGCTGAAGATGGCACTGTAACCGTCGGCTAAATCGGTATTTGTTCGTGGTCGATTGATAAGTCCAATCAAAATGCAGGGTAATGACTACAATCTCGTAAGATACAGCCCAAGTATTAACCCGTTCATTCGGCCACGAACAGCAAGACACCTGAGAGTAACGTTCAGATGATCTCTTTTCTGGCCTTGAAGAGAAGAGAAATTTTTCCTATGCGTCCGCCTTCCTCCAATTGGCTCAAAGAAATTGAAGTCTTCAGGAATCGCGACTCTGACGACTCGTACAACATTCCTATCTATCCGTGGCTTGCCCCTCCCCTTCATCCAAAAATTCGATCCCTGATTGAGCGATGGGGTGTTGAAAAGGAGGTGCCAGCAAACGCTCCTGTTCTCGGACACATCAATGAGCGCGTCGATAAGCTTGTACTTGTTAAGTCCGGTGTGACAGCACGAAATTTCGGTTCAGCTTGTTCTGTTGAACGCCCCTCTGTCGCCTTTTCTGTCCCTGGGCGTCTTGCCTGCGGTAATCTGAATTTCTTTTCTCAGCGTCCTTGCATCGGTAGTTATTACGCTTTAGTACCAAGCATCGTCATCAGCATTCCCCAGTCTCTGCTGTTTAAAGTCTGTGAACAAGACCCGCAGATGCTGTTGTTGTGCGCAACCGAATTTGAACTTATCAATTTATCGGATCGACTTGGCTTTGGCGCTCACTCTCGACTCGGAGTTGAAGACAGATTATTGGCCTATTTTCTAACCTGGTCCGTTGCTTTCGGCCGTGAGGAACTTGTTGAAGGAGAGCCTTGGGTTGTTTTTCCAACGCCACTGCGCGGAATTGCGCTGCAAAGCGTCGTCAGTTGTTCGGCCGCAGCCTTGGAAAGAGCGTTGGGCAATCTCAAACAAGATGGACACTATGTAACCGACAACGATTCAGCTCGCATTCGTCTTTCCGTGCTGGAACCTATCCACAAATGGATTCGTAATAACGAAGAAAAATCCAGCAACTGGCGTCGCCATCGTTTGCATCAAATTCTGCACGAAACTCAACCTTCAAAATAAAGCAACTCGCCCCAGATCAGTAACCTCTCTGGCAATCGCAAGGTCTCTGCACTCATATAACCACTTCAACGACCAGACCTTGTGATTGACAATTGTGACGGATACTCAATTGTTGAGTCTGTTTCCTCACCTCCAAAAAACAGAATTGCCGCTTTCCGCAAACGCGACCTGACTGTTTCTCAGTTATTGACACCGAATGTTTTGTGTCTTCTTCTGAAGAATCTCTGCCACCTCGCCCACATCGCAGCAACAGCATTTCAGAGCTCTGGCTTTTTCTCATTTCGGTGTTGCCAAAAAACAACTAACACCTTCTTCAAGTTATTGAAGAACGTTGTTTCGGAACAGATTTTTCGAGAAAAAACCCTAACTCCACCTCACTTAGAGAAAGCGACTGATCTAAGTAATTACCCAACTTTGATTGGCGTCTATTCTGCAAAACAAAACATCTACTCCTTTTTCATCTGTATTTACGAGTTTCTACACCCTTCTGCTTAGGTCGAACTAATTCTTGCAAAGTGACACGATAAGTCGCGAGAGAGGCGCCCAAAGCCAATACAACAGGGACGCAAAGCCCGTCTTCACGTCCTACTTCAAAGCTAAGCGCAATAAAAAAACTCTCGTTTAACAGCTCTCCCAAGATGAACTCATCCTGGCTCGGTTTGCTGTTTAAAACAGTCTGAAGGAGAAAACTTATGACCAATTTCTCGAACATTTCTGAATCTCCGGTCCAATTCACGCGCCGCAACCTGTTTAAGAGCGCAGCTGCCGGTGCAGCAACGATGGCGACCGCAGGTCTTTCTGTTGCGCAAGCAGCTCCTAAGAAAGAAGGCACCTATGCAAACAATGGCGCCCCGGAAGCTCTGCGCATTCGCAACGATCGCATTTCGGATGAAAACAAGAAGACGCTGATGGCTCTTCCCTGCAAGTACGTTCCGGTTGCGGTGAAGTTCTACGCGGTTAAGCCTGAAAACTTTGGTTTGAAGTACAAGCACACGGACAAGCGGATGTCTCTGTGCCAGTTCGTGAGCTACGCACAAAAGACGCACTCCTCCTTCTACATTGACAAGACCAATGAAGACTGCATGGGTCGCACGGTGCTCGGCATGGTCCAAGAACCCCCGCTTGGCGCCTCCGGTCAGGCTGGTTTCGATTTCGGTGTGTTCCGCAACCAGGACGCCAACTCCCGCCTGTATTACAACATTCCGATCGCCATTCGCGACACGATCAACTATGTGATCTTCTCCCCGATTGATCAGTGCGAATTCAACCCCGACGTTGTTGTTTTCGTTGGCGACTCCGACATGGCCGACATCGTCATGCGCGCCACAAGCTACATCTCCGGCGATCTGTGGGAAAGCAAGAGCTCCAGCGTTCTGTCCTGTGCCTGGACCTACATGTATACCTGGCTGTCCGGCAAGGTTAACCATTGCCAGACCGGCATGCACCACGGCATGGGCCGCCGCAAGGTCTACCCGAAGGGTCTCCATATCGTTTCCGTTCCCTATCAGAAACTCGACGAAGTTTGCCTCGCCTTGCGTCAGATGGATTGGCAGCTCATCAGCTTCCGTCCGAACGACAAGGACCAGGACGAACTGCGCCGTCGTATGCGCAACTGGAATGCTTTGTCCAAGCAGATCAACGAAAGCTACAGCTTCGCTCTGCCTGAAAACAAGGTCCAAAAGTAATCCTTCCGACTGAGCAAGACAGCTCCTGCAAAAGGGAGCTGTCTTTATCGGAATTGAACCATTTGGAGACTCACAATGAAAAAAACATTGATCGCACTCGGCGTTCTTGCAGCTCTGCCTTCACTGGCTCTCAGCGCAGAAGTCTCGATCTACGGTAAGGTTGACGTCGGTCTGGCATTCGTTAACGTCGACCCGGGCGTAGACGGGCAGGATTCCTGGTCCAACCTGAGCATGCAAAGCGGCCAGACCGCCGGTAGCCGTGTTGGCATGACTGGCTTCGAAGAACTTGGCAACGGCCATAAAGTTGGTTTCATCTTGGAAAACGGCTTTAATGTCGACAATGGCGCCATGGGGCAGGGCGGCAAGATTTTTGGTCGTCAGGCACTTCTTTACTTAGACGGTCCATACGGCAATATCAAATTCGGCAAGATGGGTGCGTTGACGTCCGGCTATCCGTCCACCGGCTTGTTTGGCGGCAATATGTCTCCGTTTGCTGTTGGTTTGGGTGAAGTTGCTGGTCACCGTTACCTGTACAGCTCGGAAGACCTCCTTCCGTTGGACAACACCATCACCTACGCCTCTCCCTCGTGGGCTGGTTGGCAGTTCATGCTGCAGTACTCTATGGGCATGAATATGGCTCAGGCTAGCGATACAGTCGAAAACGAATCCAGCGTCGACCGCTACATGGCTGCCGCAATCCGTTTTGACAATAAGAACACGGAATTTAACTTTGTTGTGGACAGCACCAACTATCGGTCATACGGTGACTGGGGCAAAGCAACGCCTTACGATAACCCTGATGACGATGGTCTGCGCTTTACCGTTGGCGTTCGCCATGGTCTTGGGTTCATGACCCTATACGCCGGTGGGCAATACTTTAAGAACTCGCGTAGTTTTGCTCAAGAAGCCAACCAGTTTTATCGCGCAATCGGTTCACACAACAATCCTTATGCCGAGGGCACTGCTGCTGGCGACACAACTCCCTTCCTGAGCAACCGCTATGCTAAGGATGGTTGGGCACTCAACCTCGGTTTGGACTATCCGGCTCTTGGTGGTACCTGGAAAGCTCAGGCAGGTTATATGGATGCTGAATTCTCCGACGACAGCAGCCTGAAGATGAAGCGCTGGTTTATCTCGGCTGGTTACTGGTATGACTTCAGCAAGCGTACGACTTTGTACTCTGGCATCAGTTTCATCCAGGATAAGCTGGAAGGTAACGGTGGCTCAAATCTCAACTACGACCAATTTGATGATGCTAATGCCATTACCGCCAGCTTGGGTATTGTTCACAACTTCTAATCCAGTGTGGCAAGCGACAGAGGTTTTCGTTCTCCTCTAAGACCGCTGAGCTCGCCTGAAACGAGAAAGCCGTAAGGCTTTCTCGTTCTTACGGCTTTTTCAGTATGAAAAAAACGTGAAGAGTCTGCTTTTTCTCTGTTGCTTTTTAGTTGGCTCGAGTCAGCAATTTGGTAGCGCTTGTGCAAGTAACGCGATGAAAGGCCTGTGATATGTCTGAATCCGAAAACCGTCCTGAAGAAATAACAACTGTGCAACCCAAACCCTACGACTACAAAGACTTGTCGCAGGAAGCACCGCTTACAATCGATCCAAAGGAAAACGATTACACGGAAGAGGCCGACAAACTTGACCCCGTGTATACGTTGAAATTCACCGAACCCGACCTGATGCTCATCTGCAATGCTCTGGCCGGACAAATTGCAGGCAGTTGGCAGTTCTCTCCCAAAGACACCATTGACGATGACATTCGCAGTGCCTATCAAACGTTGCAGTTTTTGAAACTGCTCAATGCCAAATTGCCCGAAGACAAGCGTATGGGGTGCATTGTGGAATCGCTTCTGCCTTTTTCCGGAGGCGATGTCTACATGGATGCCGCTTACCGCTTACAAACTAAGGAAATGGGCGCTGTTATCACAATTGCCGGCTTTGATTTCACAACCGGCAATGTATGCTTCCGTCTTTTTGATCCGGTTAAATATCCGAACGCAAGATCAATTCGAGACTGTCTTGGCGACAAAGTTCCTTTGTCTGCCATTGAAGGAATTGAAGAAGTTTCCTGCCTTACGGAAAAAGAAAAGGAAGCGTTTGCCTTGGGAATTCGCAACGCTTGGGAAAACTTCTATTAAAAACTTTCATTCGCTATTTATTTCACTATTCACCCAGTTTATTTCGGGTAAGCCCTTAAAACGCATGTATCTTTAACGGGTAGATCCAAAACAAACTGAAAATTAACCTTTCCCTCGTAGGAAAAGGAACTTTCAGATCCGCCCGAAGGAAACGAATACAAAGCTTTTCTCCCGGATCTGATTTAAAAAAATATGGAGATAAAGATGAGCAATAATCTTTCTCGTCGTGGCTTCCTCGGTTCTCTGGCTGCTGTTGGTGCTGCCGGTGTTGTATCTGTCCCGGCTCTCGCACAGACTGTAAAAGCTCCCGCCAAGTGGGACAAAACGGTCGACTTCTTGATTGTAGGCACAGGTTTTGCCGGGTTGGGAGCTGCCATTGAAGCTCACGAACAGGGCATTAAGAACATTCTCGTCATCGACAAAATGCCGTCCTACGGCGGCAACTCCATCATCAACGGCGGCGCCGTTGCTGCTGCCGGTACCGACATGCAGAAAGCAGCCGGCATCAAGGACAATCCTGATCTGCTCTTTAAGGACATCATGAAGGCAGGCGGCGGTCTGGCACATCCAGAACTCGCTCGTCATATCGCAGACAGCTGTGTTGAAAATTATGAATGGCTCAAAAAAGTCGGTGTGAAATTTAAAGCCGTGACCTTCCATGGCGGTCACTCCGTGCCTCGTAGCCATGCCGTAACCAATAACTCCGGTTCCGGCTTCATCAACCCGATGTACAAAAAGTGCCAGGAATACGGCATCCCTGTGCAGTTGCGCACGATCGTCGATGATCTCGTTGTCGACGACAACGGTGCAGTGCTCGGCGTCAAAGTTCGCGAAAACTATCGTTTCGGCCGAGAAAAATCCGGCAAGGTTGCCTACTACCGCGCTACCAAGGGTGTTCTGCTCGCTGCCGGCGGCTTCAGCCAGAACGTCCAGATGCGTATGGAACACGATCCGCGTCTGAACGAAAAGTTCGGCTCCACCAACCATCCGGGTGCTACGGGCGAAGCTCTGCAGGCTGCTCAAATGATCGGCGCCAACACGATTCAGATGGACTGGATCCAGCTCGGCCCGTGGACCAGCCCTGATGAAAATGGCTTCGGTCTGGCTCCGCTTTTTGTTGAACCCGCTGTCGGTTACGGTCTGATGATTGACCCGGCCACGGGAAAGCGCTTCATTCAGGAAACCGGCAACCGTAAGGTCCGTGCTGACGCTATTGTTGCCATCGGCCATCCGACCCTGATCTATGTAAGCGAAAAGAACGCCCAGAACAAAATCATCGGCAAGAACATGACTCCTGAACTGTTCGATCGCGCCGTCAAGAGTGGCGTTGTGAAGAAGGTTGCCAACCTGAAGGAACTTGCTGATACGTACAAGGTTCCGTACGATGAATTGAAGAAGACCAACGAGAAGTTCGACAGCTACATCAAAGCTCAGAAGGATCCGGACTTCAATTGCATGATGTTTAAGGATGCCGTTCCCAACGGTGACGGTCCTTATTACGTCTGCCGCCTGTGGCCGCGCGTGCACCACTGCATGGGTGGCTTGGTGATTAACAACAAAGCTCAGGTTGAAAACGCCCGCGGCCAGGTGATTCCGGGCCTCTACGCCGCAGGTGAAATCACCGGCGGCGTGCACGGTATGGTACGTCTCGGCACCGTTGCGGTGGCCGACTGCATCATCTTCCGTCGTTCCGCTGCCCGTACAGCTGCCGGCAAGTAATTTAGGCTTCTCCCAGAGGGTCGATCGTCTTTCGGCCCTCCAATCTCCTAGAAGAGTGCTCTCTGAGACCCGGCGCATCAGTGCCGGGTCAGGGAGGACTTGTTTTCCCCAACAAAAAGAACCAAAGTATCAGGAGCTCACAATGTCTTTTTCGAAGACACTTTTGGTTTCGCTCGGTCTGGCTTCTTTGATCGCCTGCGGCACGGTTAGCGCAGCGGAAAAGTTCGGCGCGGACCGCCATGTCGCCCGCGGTGTTTCTTGCCAAATGTGCCACGGCCCCGATATGAAAAATCCTCAGTACCCGGATGAAAATACCTGCATCAAGTGCCATCCGAAAGCAACTGTGGCCAAGAAGACTGAAAAGCTTCAGCCCAACCCGCATGCCGCTCCGCACAACGGTGACTGCACGCTGTGCCATATGCAGCACGAACCTACAGTGAACTACTGCGAACAGTGCCACAAGTTCAATTTCCCGAAGGTGCCTTAATCATCTTCCGAATTCCGATTGTCCTCTCCTCTCTCCTCAATCGGAATTCGATCAGTCTCTCCTCAAAAAAAATCCCGGCTGCCGAGTCGTTCGTCGAAGCGAAAGGCTGACAGGCCGGGACTTTTTTTCTCAGATTGCTTTAGAAGCGGTGATTAAGCCCCAGGAAGAACATGTGGTTACCCAAACCGCTTTCTTCCTTGGCAATATCGGGAGGCAACGTGGAGCTGCCGCCGCCCGCCAGAGCAAAGCTAGCGTTTTCCTGGTTGTAAACGCCAAATGCCCCGGTGTAAATGAAGGTGCGCTTGCTCAAGGGATAGTCATAACGCACACCCCAGCTCACGCCGTCGGCGTGTTCAACCGACGTGTTGTGAAGGTAGCCACCCGTGACAATGAACTTGCCGACCCCCACCGGCATTGACACGCCAAGCGCCGTCGTCCACAAGTTCGGCGCCATCTCATCCTTGGATTCGCGGAACACGAAGTTCATGTGAAGTTTGGCAGGGCCGAAATCGTAGGCCGCCGACAAAGAACCGAACCATACGTTTTCAAAGGTGTAGTCACCCACCATCGGGTTGTCCCACAGCGCCAGGCTGATGTTGCCCGAGAAAGCACCTCTTACGTAGCGTGCTGCGGCGTTGTAGAAATTACCGCGACTGTTGGACTGATCAATGGTCCCGTCGAGCTCCTCCATTTTCTGCTCGCCGAACGCCGCCATGAACGTCCCCGTGAAACCGGAGAAATTCAGCGTGGAGTAAACGATGGAGTTGTCCATGCGGGTCGTGGCCAAACGTGCCCCGGTAACGTACGGATTCTTGCCGGGCAAACCGATGCCGTTGGTCGACACAATGCCGGGGATACCGAAGGCGCCAATGGCGCTGCCCAGACTCTGTCCGGCCGCTTCGTTCATCGGCAAAGACATGAAGTGCGGCGTGTACTGTCGACCGAAACTGATCGAACCGAATTCGCCACGCACACCCACCACGGTTTCGCGCTCAAACATCCAATTGACATCGGGAGTGCCGGAACTCGTGCCCTGATCCGTCAGAATACCCATTTCCAAACGCATGAATGCTTCGGTCGGTCCGTTGATCTTTTCCGTTGCGGAAAACGTCACGCGGCTGCCGCCGGCGCCGCCACCCGACGACAAACGCACCGTATTCTGATCGCCGGCCGTGTACGACTCGATATAGGTATCGATCTGACCGCTAATCTGAACGTTGGCAGCCACCGCTGCCTGAGACAAGCCAAAAACGCAGGTGCCGACAACACCCGCCGCTTTTACGGAAGACAACAATTTGTTTTCCACAAAAAAATCCTTTCTGTTATTTTTCCCACGCCGTTATTCGGAGTGCGACTTGCGGCATCTGAACAGACGGCACCGATTTTTCTTCGTTCAAAATTTGCCCTTCCGGTAGCCATACGGGCACAAAAAACCCGACAACCGTCATTGGCGATCTGTCGGGATCTTCTCACCCTGCTTTAGCCTCGCATCAATCGAGCCAACAGGCACCCAGAAAGATAGGTGTTAACCCTTCTTCGGGATTCTACTAATCTTTCTTAAGAAAGCGAGCGAAAAGATCAAGAAAATTCTTTCAGCGTGGTTTTTGTCTCTCGGCAGGTTCCGCAAAGCGATCGAACCGATTGGGGAAGGAAGCACTCGGTAGCAACAAAAGTACGAGCACTGCAAGCCAGCCCAGATAGGGAATCGCCAGAAGCCACAGCCACCAGCCTGAAAAATTGGCGTCATGCAAACGTCGTACAGCCAAACGTTTTATTGGCACTAGAGCAGCCAATAGTGCGACCAAAAAAACATTCATCCAAAACAGCACAAAGCTCGAATCGGGCTGTATCTGCAACCGATAAGCCGTTTCAAACGGCACGACAAACAATACGGCCAAAAAGAAAAGATGCGCCAGCAGAGCACACCAAAAAGCCGCCCTCGAGAGGCGGCCCAAACGCGTAAGGTCGAAAAAGTGCACGTCTCGCAACAACTGCGTTAGGTGCACTTTTTCTGACAAACCTATCCTCATCCGTTGAGTTTCTTGGTAAGGATTTCGTTGACCTGCTTGGGGTTGGCCTTACCGCGCGTAGCCTTCATCGCCTGACCCACAAGCGCGTTGAAGGCCTTCTGCTTTCCAGCCTTGAACTCTTCGACCATCTTGGCATTGTTAGCGAGCACTTCGTCAATCACCGCCTCAATAGCCGAGCTGTCGGAAATCTGCTTCAGCCCCTCTTTTTCGATGAGTTCGTCAACCGTTTCCGCCGCACCTTCCCAAATGAGCGAGAAAATGCGCTTGGCTCCCTTGCCATTGATCGTACCGTCCGCTAACCGCTTGAGAATGTCGGTCTTATCACTTACCTGCGTACAGACTCTATGTCATACCTTCCTGAGCGTTTACGTTGGCAGCCACTTCCCCCATCACCCAGTTGGCAGCGATTTTCTTGTCGGGCGCCACGGCGCTCAACGCACAGAAGTAGTCGGCAACGTCCTTGCTAGCCGTCAAAACGGCTGCGTCATACTCGCTCAAACCCATGTCACGCACGAAGCGTTCGCGCATGGCGTCGGGCAACTCGGGCATTTCGCTGCGGATGCGAGCCATATCTTCGGGCGTCAGCACACACGGTAGCAAATCGGGATCCGGGAAATAGCGGTAGTCCATGGAGTCTTCCTTGGTACGCATTTCGCGGGTTTCTCCCGTATCCGGATCGTACAGACGCGTAGCTTGCACCACCTTGCCACCGCTTTCGATCAATTCGATCTGGCGGGCGACTTCGTAATCAATGGCTTCCTGCAGGAACTTGAAGGAATTGAGATTCTTGATTTCGCAGCGCGTGCCGAATTCGGTACTACCCAGCGGGCGCACGGAAACGTTGGCGTCACAGCGGAAATTGCCTTCCTGCATATTGCCACGAGAAATACCAAGCCAGACAACCAGCGCGTGTAGCGCTTTGGCGTAACCAACGGCTTCGGCCGAGCTACGCAACTCCGGTTCGGTCACGATTTCAAGTAGCGGCGTACCGGCTCGGTTCAAGTCCATGCCGGATTTGTAGGCCACGACACCGTGGTTACTCTTGCCGGCATCCTCTTCCAGATGAGCTCGCGTGAGATTGATCGTCTTCACATAAGGTTCGCCCGACTTGGGTTCCACACGGAAGGTCACCTTGCCGCCCTTCACAATCGGATGCTCAAACTGGCTGATCTGGTAGCCCTTGGGCAAATCGGGGTAAAAATAGTTCTTACGATCGAAGACGGAACGTTCGGCCACCTCTGCACCGATGGCAAAACCAAACTTGGCTCCGCGCTCTACTGCACCGCGGTTCAAAACGGGCAAAGCACCCGGCAGCGCCAAATCAATGTAGCAAGCCTGTGTGTTGGCCTCAGCTCCGAAATGCGTGCTGGCACCGGAAAAAATCTTCGAATCCGTGGAGAGCTGAACATGCGTCTCCAAACCGATCACAACTTCCCATTGCATGATGTCTCTCGAGCTCCTCGATTAAAAACCTTCGGGGTGACGCAGATGCCAGTCGGTCGCCTGCTGCCAGGCGTGCGCGATGCCAAGCATCTTGGCCTCGTTGAAGCGGGCGCAGGTAATCTGCACGCCGATCGGACGCCCGTTGCTGTGAATGCCGCAAGGCATACTCATGCAGGGAAGACCGGCAAGCGACATCGGAACGGTATAAAGGTCGCTGAGATAGGCCGACACCGGGTCCTTCTTGGAGCCAAAGTCGTAGGCCGTCGATGTGGTCACAGGACTGATGATTGCATCGACCTTTTGGAATGCCTGATCGAATTCCTGCGCAATCAGGCGACGCACTTTCTGAGCCTTGATGTAATAAGCATCGTAGTAGCCGTGGGAAAGCACATAAGTGCCGATCAAAATACGACGCTTGGGTTCGTCACCGAAGCCCTCGTCGCGGCTTCTCTTGATCATGTCCTGAATGCCGTCGTAGTCCTTGGCACGGTAGCCGTAGCGCACGCCGTCGAAGCGAGACAGGTTGGAACTGGCTTCAGCACAGGCCACAACGTAATACACGGAAACGCCCAGATCGGCCGTCGGCAATTCAATGTCGACAATTTCGGCTCCTTGCGAGCGGTAGGTGTCGACCACTGCTTCAATGGCCTTGGCACACTCGGCATCAAGTTTGTCGGCAAACCAAGCGCGCGGCACACCGATCTTGAGGCCCTTGACACCCTTGGCAAGGTCGCGCGTGAAGTCTTCTGCAGGCATGTTTTCGCTCGTGGAATCCCACGGTTCGTAACCCACCATGTCACCCAGTACCCAAGCAATGTCTTCGGCGGTGTGCGCCATGAGGCCGGCCGTATCCAGAGACGAAGCAAAGGCAATCATGCCGAGTCGGCTCGGGCGACCGTAGGTGGGCTTCAAGCCCGTCACGCCGCAAAAGGCAGCCGGTTCGCGAATGGAACCGCCCGTGTCGGTCGCCGTCGCAATCGGAGCCAGACCCGCTGCCACGCAAGCGGACGAACCGCCGGAGCTACCTCCCGGAACCGCATTGGCGTTCCAGGGATTGAACACCTTACCGTAGGCAGAGTTTTCATTGGCCGAGCCCATTGCAAATTCGTCGCAATTGAGTTTGCCGAGCGTCACCATGCCGGCAGCATCAAGCTTTTTGACCACAGCCGCATCAAACGGACTCATGTAGCCTTCAAGCATGCGGCTTGCGGCAGTTGACGCCCACTTGCGCGTCACAAAAATGTCCTTGTGCGCAATAGGAATGCCGGTCAGGCGAGTAGCCGTGCCTTCAGCTATGCGCTTGTCGGCTTCACGCGCCTGCTCAAGCGTCACTTCGGGGCGAACATCCAAAAAGCAGTTCAGTTCTTTGTGCGCTTCAATACGGGCAAGATAGTCCTGTGCCAGTTCGACGGCGCTCACTTCGCGCGCGGCGAGTGCACGGGAAAGTTCCGCTACGGTGCGAAAAGTTGTCGATTGCATTCTTCTGGAATCCTTCTTTTACTCGATAACCTGCGGCACGAGGAACAGACCTTCAAATTCTTCCGGAGCGTTCTTCATGTTTTCTTCGCGGTTGTTGCCGAAGACCACCTTGTCTTCGCGCAAACGTTGCACACCGTCGTGCGGATGCATCATCGGCTCGACCCCTTCCGTGTCGACAGCCTGAATCCGTTCGATCATCTTGAAAATATCGTTCAATTCGGCCTGCATGCGCTGAGCGGCTTCTTCGTTGATGCCAACGTGCGCAAGCTCCGCAATACGATAGACATCGTCCAAACCAAGGGACATACCAGTGCTTCCTTCTTAGAGGGCGGAAAAAATTTTCAGCAAATGTAGAAATTTACCGCTTTTTCAATGCTTTTTGTCATCCTGCACGCAAAGAACAGCAACAAAATTACCTCCGGCATGTCGACTCGTTCCCTGAGGACAACGCACCGAGTGAGCTATAGTTGATCAATTGACTTCTTTCCGAGCCTTTTACGTTTGCGCTGATTCATGTCCAAGTCGAAGCTTTTCTTGCAAAGCCTCACGCTTTTCGCACTGGTACTCTCGGCCGGTTGTTCGTCGTCGAGCCCAAACGGCTACTATGAAAACGACGGACCGCCCGGACTTTTCCAAAAGAAAATTCTTCCCTGGGGCGGCAGTGAGGTAAAGCTCAAAGTCGAGCAGCCCAACAAATGGGCCAATCGTCCATACACCGTCATGGGCAAGCGTTACTACCCCGTCACGGGTGACAAAGCGATGAATCAAGTCGGCACGGCAAGCTGGTATGGCAAGCAGTTCCACGGTAAGAAGACGGCCATCGGCGAAATCTACGACATGCACGCCATGACGGCAGCCCACCCCACGATGGAGTTACCCAGTTTTGCCAAGGTCACCAATCTGGAAAACGGTCGCTCGGTGATTGTGCGCGTCAATGACCGAGGCCCCTTCCTGCACGGTCGCATCATTGATTTGAGTTACGCTGCGGCAGTCAAGCTCGGCTATCAAAAGCAGGGTACAGCCCGCGTACGAGTCGAGCGCATCACGCGTCGAGATATCGCCGCCGGCAGAATTCCCTCCACCACGGCAGACAATGCCGTGATCGTTGCCTCTAGCGCCCGAAAGAACACATCAGTTCCGTCTCAGACTCGTACGGCTTCGGCCGCACAACGGCAAACACAACCAAAGAGCACCGTGCGGCAAACGCAAACCTATCAAGCGGCTCCCGAACCTGCACCCGAAACGGCACCTGCGCCTGTGACTCAGCCCCAAGCCGTGGCTGCCAACGAGGGAGCTCGCATCAGTGATACGGCTGCGAAGCACTCCAAATACGACGAACAGGTGTACGTAACACTTTCCATTCCGGTCGAAAACGCCGAAATGTCCTCCGAACAACAGTCGCCGGCTCAGAATGACGCAATGGGAGCCCTGATTGCTCAGCAGGAAACGGCGCCCGCTCAAGCACCTGCCGAAGTGTTGCCCGCCGCTATTCCCGCAGCCTCAAGCGGCTCCTGGTCCGTGCAGATCGGCGCTTACGGCGTTCAGGAAAATGCCAAACAAGCTGCCGCTCACGCTGAAATGATGCTGGCTTCGGTTCAAAACGCACAGGTTCGTGTGGTCGACACCGGCAAAGTATGGAAGGTTTTGTCGGGCAATTTCTCGTCCAAGGACGAAGCCAGTCAGTTTGCCCGAACCGTCACGCAGGCACTCGGATCACCGGCCTTTGCCGTGGCGCAATAAGAAAGGAACAAACATGAGACGCGACCTTGTGGTTCAAGTCATCGTGCAGTACGACGATTTCTGGGAAAATTTTGCTACGCCCTTTGAGGCGGAAAGTTTCATCAACAGCAATCTTGACGAACTTGACCTTCCTGTCATGGTGCGCCTGGAGGACATGAAGGGAAACGTCAAGTGGTATTACGACCTGGTGGAAGACGAAGGCGGCGTCTACCGTCTTGTCGATCGCGACTGCGAATCAACGCATCTCATTCGAGTAGGATCCAACTGAAACGGGACGCTTGTGCGTCCCGCATACTCTCGATGTCGATTTACGCCGATCAGCTCAAGAAGAAGCGACAGGCCGGATTGTCTGTTTCGTCCCAATAGCGATAACCGAGCGTCTTTAGAAACTGCTCAAAAAGTTCGTTGTCTTGCGGTGGAACCTGGATACCGGCAAAAACTCGCCCGAAGTCAGCACCGTTATTGCGATAGTGGAACAAGGAAATGTTCCATTGCGGAGCCAGAGAGGTCAGGAACTTCATCAACGCACCCGGACGTTCCGGAAATTCAAAGCGATAGAGCTTTTCGTTGACAGCCAGTTTGCTGTGCCCTCCCACCATGTGGCGCAAATGCAGTTTGGCCAGTTCGTCATGCGAGAGATTAAGCGCCGGGAATCCTTCGGTTTTGAGCGCCTTTTCGATTTCTTCCACATCGTTGGCATTGGTGGTCTGCACACCCACGAAAATGTAGGCGTCCGTGTTGTCACTCATGCGGTAGTTGAATTCCGTCACAGCTCGGTTGCCGAGCAAACCGCACAAGCGGCGGAAGGAACCGCGCTCTTCGGGAATCGTCACGGCAAACACAGCTTCTCGGTCTTCGCCGAATTCGGCGCGCTCGCACACAAAACGCAAACGATCGAAATTCATGTTGGCGCCGGACGTGATTGCCACCAAAGTCTTGTTCGTCACACCTTCTTTGCGTGCCCAGGCCTTCAGGCCGGCAAGCGACAACGCTCCCGAAGGCTCCACAATTGAGCGTGTGTCTTCAAAAACATCCTTAATGGCCGCACAAATCTCGTCGCTGTTAACCAGTACGATGCCATCGAGATTTTCACGACAAAGACGAAGCGTTTCATCGCCCACGCGTTTGACAGCCGTACCGTCGCTAAAGAGTCCCACGTCGTCAAGGGCAACGTTCTCACCAGCATCAAACGAACGCTTCATGGCGTCAGAATCGACCGTTTCCACGCCAAACACCTTGATTTCCGGATAAATGGCCTTGATGTAGGTCGCCACGCCGGCCGCAAGGCCGCCGCCTCCGATCTGCACGAAAATCGCATCAGGACGCGTTCCGTCGGAAGGTTGGTACTGGCGCAGGATTTCCATACCGATCGTTCCCTGGCCCGCAATCACGTACGGATCATCGAACGGATGCACGAAGGTGAGCCCCTCTTCGGCCTGCATCTTGACAGCATGAGCGGCCGCATCCGAAAAACTCTCACCCACAAGCACCACTTCTCCGCCCAAATTTCGAACGGCCTCCACCTTGAGCGCTGGCGCCGTCACCGGCATCACGATCACCGCGCGGCACCCCAATCGCCGCGCCGCCAAAGCCACCCCCTGCGCATGATTGCCGGCGGAGGCACAAATCACGCCGCGGGCGCGCTCTTCGGCACTCAAATGCACCATCTTGTTGAAGGCGCCGCGAAGTTTGAAGGAGAACACCGGCTGGGTGTCCTCGCGCTTTAAAAGAACTTTGTTACCGATTCTCAATGAAAGCCGTTTGGCTTCGTCAAGCGGCGTTTCGCGCGCCACATCGTAGACGCGAGCCGTGAGGATTTTGCGCAAATAATCTTGGCGATCCAATTCAGTCTGTGTCATGCCTATCCCTGTTTTTCGTTTGTTCTTATGCGCTTCTGACAAAGCGTCCCTCAATATACGACTGTTTTTCGTTTTTTGCCGCACCGCACCGTTCGGCTTTTTGCTCGAAACCACCTCTCTTGCCGCAACCGTTTGTTTCGTTACCTAATCACTCTTCTTTATCGAGCAATCGACATCAGCCCTATACAATGGGAGGGTTCGTTATCTTTTTCTGCACCCTTTGTCAGACAGCCGTACCCCGAAATAATTCCGGCCGCCTGCTAAAGGCTCCCCGAGAACAGCCTCATGCAAAACGAAAACAGCGCAGCAAACGTCGACGTCACTGCCGACGCCGCCAAGCGCATCCGTGAAATTCCGTACAACTACACCTCATTTTCCGACCGAGAAATCGTCTGGCGCCTGCTGGGTAAGGAAGCCGCCGGCATTCTTGACGAACTTCGCAATGAACGTCGCACAGGGCGCAGTGCCCGTATGCTTTTTGAGGTGTTAGGCGACATCTGGGTCGTCAACCGTAACCCGTATCTGCAGGAAGATCTCCTAAAAAACCCCTCCCGTCGCAAGCTGCTCATCGAAGCTCTGGAACACCGTCTACGAGAAATGGACAAACGCCGCAATCCGGCCGCTGCCGAACGCGACGTCAAGGTACAAAAGCTAATGGCAGCCGCCTACAAAGCAGTGCGCAAATTTGAATCAAGCTTCGAACGTACCAAAGCGCTCCGCGCTCGTTTCAAACGCGCGCTCAAAAACTGCACGGCGGCCGACAACATTCGCTTTGACCCGTTCATGCGTGCCGCGCATGTCACCGACGCCACGGACTTGCGTATCGAATATCCGTTTGTGGTGATCACCCCCGACAGCGAAAGAGAAATTCCATCGCTGGTACGCACCTGCATTCAGCTCGGCCTGGTGATCATTCCGCGCGGCGGCGGCACCGGATACACAGGAGGTGCCGTGCCGATGACTGAGATGAGTGCGGTGATCAATACAGAAAAGCTCGATTCGATCAGCCGTGCACATCAGGTTCACCTGCCCGAATGCAACCTGGGACTTGTGCCCGTGATCGACACGGGCAGCGGCGCGGTGACTCGGCGCGTAACAGAAGCCGCCGCGCTTGACGATTACATTTTCTCCGTAGACCCGGCCAGTGCAGACAGCTCCACCGTCGGCGGCAATATCGCCGAAAATTCCGGCGGCAAAAAGGCGGTGCTCTGGGGCACAGCCGTTGACAACATCGCCAGTTACCGCATGGTTACGGCCGACGGCAACTGGATGGAAGTCGAGCGACTCGAACACACCTGCAGCAAAATTTCGCCCGAAGCCGACATCCGCTGGCGCATCACCGTCAAGGACGGCCGCACGGCCGACCCCGAAAAAGCTCGCGTGCTGAGCACCCGCGAACTCGTCACGCCCGGCAGCATTTACCGCCGCAAAGGTCTCGGCAAAGACGTCACCAACAAATTCCTAGGCGGCCTGCCTGCGGTTCAAAAAGAAGGCACCGACGGCATCATCACCTCGGCGCGCTGGATTCTGCACAAAATGCCGCCTTTGACCTACACGGTCTGCCTGGAGTTCTTCGGCGCGGCAACGCTGGCCGGTAAAGCCATTCTGGAAATTTCCAATCTCCTCGGCAATGGCTACAAGGGCTGCATGCTTGCCGGACTCGAACATCTCGACGACCGCTACCTGAAGGCAGTCAACTATCCGGTCAAGAGCAAACGTGGCGATTATCCCAAGATGGTGATCGTGGGCGACATCGTCGGCAACGACAAAACCGCGCTTGAAGAAGCCGTCGGTCGAGTGATTGACCTTTGCACCAAAGTCAACGGCGAAGGTTTTATCGCCAAGACGCCTGAGGCGCGCTTTGCCTTCTGGCATGAACGCAGCAAAACAGCAGCCATCAGTGCGCACACCAACGCCTTCAAGCTCAACGAAGACGTGGTGATTCCGCTCGACAAAATCGGTGAATACACGCTCGGCTGTGAAACGTTCAACATCGAGTGCTCGATTGACAACAAGCTCGAAATGCTTGATGCACTCGAAAGCTATCTGCGCGGTTACATTTCGCTTGGAAAGCCGACACTTACCGCCGGCGTTCCCAAAGAGCTGCTTTTGGATGCGACCGTTCCCCAGGCCCTCAAGCTCATTGAGGCCGTACGTTCGCGCTGGAGCTTTTTGCGTCACCATTTTGACGCTAAAGTCAGTGAAAACGCCGAAACACTGATCAATTTGGGCATTACGTTGCCGGCAGCCGTCCTTCGCAAATATCGCAACAAAACGGTCTTTGATCTTATCTACGACCGAACGGTGCGCGTGTCCTGGAAAAAGGAGGTGCGTGCCGAGCTCTTTAAGATTTTTCCGGGCGACGCTTTTGAAAAAGTTCGTACCGAAATTGACGTCATTCATGCCCGCGTTCTGCGAGGCCGCGTTTTCATCGCTTTGCATATGCACGCCGGCGACGGTAACGTACACACCAACGTGCCGCTTAACTCCGACAACCAGCGCATGATGCAAAAGGGCGTTGAAGCCGTTCATCGCGTTATGGCTCTGGCCAAATCCTTGGGCGGCGTCATCAGCGGAGAGCACGGCATCGGACTCACCAAGATCGAATTTTTAGACGCCGAAAAACTGGAACTCTATACCGAGTACGTGCATCAAATGGACCCGCAGCGGCACTTTAACCGCGGCAAATTGTCCAAAGACATTGATCTGCGAATGCTCTACACACCGAGTTTTAATCTGCTCGGTGCCGAGTCGCTCATCATGCAACAAACTCAAGTCAAAGAGATCAGCGACGCCATTAAGAACTGCCTGCGCTGCGGCAAATGCAAATCAAAGTGTACGACGCACGTACCGCGCGCGAGTCTTCTTTTCTCGCCGCGCAACAAAATCATTGCCACCAGTCTTCTGATCGAAGCGATTCTCTACGAAAGCCAGACGCGCCGCGGCTTGTCTGACCTGCATCTAGAAGCGCTCGAAGATTTGGCAGACCACTGTACGCTGTGCATGAAGTGCCGCACACCCTGCCCCGTTAAGATCAATTTCGGCGAGGTGACGATTTTGCTGCGCGCCTTGTTGGAGCGCTCGGGCAAGGCTTCCATGCCGATGGCCAAGCGTGCCGGCATGAAGTTTCTGGAATTCAGCAACCCCCGAACGGTAGAGTGGGCTCGCAAGGGACTTGTCAACGTCGGTTTCAAGGCCGAACGCATGGCGCACGACATATTTGCTGCCGCAGCACGTTCGCAACTGAGTCATCCGACGCACACAATCGGCAGACCCGGTATCGTCGAGCAGACGGTTACGCTCGTCAACCGCAAGCTTCCGTCGCCGCGCATGAAACAAACCATGCGCGCCGTGCTGGGCATCACCGATTCGGCCGTTGCTCCCATCATCCGCAAACCTCAGGCAAAGGACGCCGAAGCCGTCTTCTACTTTCCGGGCTGCGGCAATGAACGTCTCTACCCCGAAGTGTCTTTGGCCGTATTGGCGCTTCTGTACGAAGCTGGTGTACAAACAGTGTTGCCTCCCAAATTTATGTGCTGCGGATATCCGCAGCGCGGCGCAGGTGAACTCACCAAAGCCGACGCCATCGTCACGGCCAACCGCGTGCTTTTTCACCGCCTGGCCAATACGCTCAATTATTTAGACATCAAAACCATCGAAAATAAACTGGGACTGAAGCAAAAAGGGGAAGCTAATCTTGTCAGTTACGCCGATTATGCCGCTCGGCTCAACACCCAAAGCGGTGAAATTGCCGTTGTCATTGCCGAGGGAGAAATTCAGGAAGGCGAATCACAAGCCGGCGTCATGGGGGCGGAGTCACTGGTTAAACTTATTGATCGGGCCAGAGAGAATAAAAACATTAAGGCACTTGTCTTGCGAGTCAATTCTCCGGGAGGTTCCGCTGTAGCCAGTGAACTGATTCGACACGCTCTGGAAAGAACCAAAGCTGTTAAACCTGTTGTCGTAAGCATGGGGGATATGGCCGCATCGGGTGGCTATTGGATCAGCATGGGAGGCTCTCGTGTGTTGGCCTCTGAGGCCACGGTAACCGGATCAATCGGTGTTTTTGGGCTGGCACCTACTTTTGAGCGCACTTTGCAACTGGCAAAAATCGGCCAAGCAGCGGTGACAACCACATGGCTAGCTAATGCTGAACGGCTAAGTCAACCGATGGATCCTCGTAT
>OGEZ01000420.1_pt1 | contig 38784 bp, 32 predicted proteins | sample 1570831 | NCBI WGS metagenome assembly OGEZ01 (sample SAMEA2582059, study PRJEB24529) | metagenome | biome: Human gut stool | place: China | collected 2011
GTTCTCGGAAACCTGCCATAGTGATATGGTAAGGCGTCGGGTTCTTACCCTACTTGTGACTTCGGTGGCTCCCGTTCCAATGGCTGCAATGATGGGTAAAGAATGGGGCGGTATGGGACAGAATTACCTCCGATCCCTGCTGGCGCTGGGCTTTCAGGCGTTTCTCATTATCGTCTGCGTGGCAATTTATGCTGTGCTGGTGCAGAACATCGCTCTGGAAGATGACATCATCATGGCGATCTGGAGCTGCGTGGGCTACACCGTGCTGCTATGTTTTACGCTGTTCAAAACCGGCAGTCTCGCAAAATCAGTCTTTCAGGCTCATTAAACTATGTCGGGAGGTACATTATGAAAGAGATAACTTTAGGAACACTTTTTGACGGGATAGGGGGTTTCCCCTATGCCGCCTTATTTTATGGAATCCGTCCTGTCTGGGCAAGTGAAGTTCTGCCGACAGCCATATCGGTCACAAAACGGCATATTCCAGAAATGGTCCATGTAGGAGATATTACAAAACTGGACGGACGCAAGCTGCCACCTGTGGACATCATCACTTTTGGTTCACCCTGTCAGGGACTATCCATCAGCGGACGCAGGTTAGGGTTAGCGGATGAGCGCAGCGGGTTGTTTTCTGAAGCAATCCGTATTATTCGAGAAATGCAGGAGGTAACACATGGACAATATCCGCAAATCGCAATATGGGAAAACGTCCCCGGAGCTTTGTCATCCGCAGGAGGATGTGACTTTGCGGCTGTGCTGCAAGCGTTCACAGAAACCCCGGTTCCAATGCCTTATTCTGGGCGATGGGCCAACGCCGGAATGGTACGAAGCCGAGGAATTGATCTCGCTTGGTGCGTGTACGACGCCCAATATTTCGGAACAGCACAGCGACGCAGGCGCGTGTTCCTTGTCGCTGATTTTAGAGGAAAATGCGCCGGACAAATACTTTTTGTCCCCAAAAGCCTGCGAGGGTATTTTGAATCGGGCGGAACGCCGCGGCAAGCACTTACCTCCTTTGCTGCAAGCAGCGCTGGAGGAACAGTCCAGCAAGACCGATATTTGAGCGATACCGAAGTGTACTGCATTGTGGGCAATATCATTGGACGCCAGCCGCATAACGGAGGAAATGGAGCTGGATACCAAAGTGACATTTCTTATACCCTGACAGGGGCAGACCGTCATGCGGTTGTTGCGCCGCTTGTCATACTCAACGACCAGGGCGGAGCTTCTATGAGCGTGGAGTGCAGTAATATTTCTCCTACTCTGCGAAGCCAAACACACGGAAATCTGCCAATCATAGCTGCTATGTCACAATCTCCTCCCGCCATGGTCAGTGCCGGTTTCCGCTATAAAGCAGGAAGTGCGGCCGGCAGTATAGGGTATCAGGAGGAATTGGCTCCAACTCTTATGGCATATCAACCTTGCGGAGCGTTGGTCGCCCAACCAGAGAGAAAATATATTGTGCGTCGGCTAACCCCTATGGAGTGTGAGCGGTTGCAGGGATTCCCGGATGGATGGACCGCATACGATTTTGAGCATGGGATAATCAGTGATTCAAAGCGATATGAGATGTTAGGAAACAGCGTGGCTGTTCCCTGTGTTGCTTACATCATGCAAGGGATTTATCAGGTGTTGTCAGAAAGGAGCGTGTAATTGTGGCTTATGTACCCGTACCCAAGGACTTAACAAAAGTCAAAACAAAGGTCATGTTCAATCTGACCAAGCGGCAGCTTATCTGCTTCACGGGCGGAGCGCTTATTGGCGTACCGCTTTTCTTTTTGCTCAGAAAACCTACCGGAAACAGTGTAGCGGCTATGTGTATGATGCTGGTTATGCTGCCCTTCTTTATGCTGGCTATGTACGAAAAGCATGGACAGCCCCTGGAAAAGATCGTGGGCAACATTCTCAAAGTAGCTGTGATCCGTCCCAAGCAGCGTCCCTACCAGACCAATAACTTTTATGCCGTATTAAAGCGGCAGGAAATGCTCGATAAGGAGGTGTATGACATTGTTCACCGCAATAAAAAAATGGCTGCGCCGTCTGCTGGGAAAACCGGAAGAAAAGACCGTGCAGCCGGTAAAGACAAAGAAAAAGCTGTCCCGCGCCGATAAGAAGCAGATCGAAGCGGCCATTGCCCGTGCCAACCGCACGGACAAAAAAGGAAAATCGGCACAGGACAGTATCCCCTATGAACGGATGTGGCCGGACGGGATCTGCCGCGTATCGGACAGCCACTACACAAAGACCATTCAGTTTCAGGACATCAACTATCAGCTCTCCCAAAATGAAGATAAGACCGCAATCTTTGAGGGCTGGTGTGATTTCCTCAATTATTTCGACAGCTCGATTCACTTCCAGCTGTCTTTTTTGAACCTTGCTGCATCGGAGGAGACATTTGCCAACTCCATTTCCATCCCGCCCCAGGGGGATGACTTTGACAGTATCCGTGAGGAATACACCACGATGCTGCAAAATCAGCTGGCCAGAGGGAACAACGGTCTCATCAAGACCAAATACCTGACCTTTGGTATCGACGCTGACAGCATCAAAGCCGCCAAGCCCCGTCTGGAGCGTATTGAGACCGATATACTCAACAACTTCAAGCGTCTTGGTGTAGCTGCCAGAACGCTGGACGGTAAAGAAAGGCTTTCTCAGCTTCATGCAGTATTCCACATGGACGAACAGTTCCCATTTCAGTTTGAATGGGACTGGCTGGCCCCTTCCGGTCTGTCCACAAAGGATTTTATTGCACCAAGCTCCTTTGAGTTCCGCACCGGCAAGCAGTTCCGTATGGGCAAGAAATACGGGGCTGTTTCTTTTTTGCAGATTCTCGCACCGGAGCTGAATGACCGTCTGCTGGCTGATTTTCTGGATATGGAAAGCTCGCTCATTGTGAGTATGCACATTCAGTCGGTGGATCAGGTGAAAGCCATCAAAACGGTAAAGCGCAAGATTACCGACCTTGATCGCAGTAAGATCGAGGAACAGAAAAAAGCAGTCCGCGCCGGATACGACATGGACATCATTCCATCTGACCTTGCTACTTACGGCAGTGAAGCGAAAAAACTCTTGCAGGATTTGCAGAGCCGCAACGAGAGAATGTTCCTTTTGACCTTTCTGGTGCTGAACACAGCGGACAATCCCCGTCAGCTTGGCAACAACATTTTCCAGGCAGGCTCCATTGCCCAGAAGTATAACTGTCAGCTGACCGGGCTGGACTTCCAGCAGGAAGAAGGGCTGATGAGCTGTCTGCCCCTGGGACTCAATCAGATCGAGATCCAGCGAGGACTGACCACCAGTTCCACGGCTATTTTTGTGCCCTTTACTACGCAGGAACTGTTCCAGAACGGGAAAGAAGCCCTGTACTACGGCATCAACGCCCTGTCCAACAACCTCATCATGGTGGATCGAAAGCTGCTGAAAAACCCCAACGGCCTGATTTTGGGTACGCCGGGTTCCGGTAAGTCCTTCAGCGCAAAACGAGAAATTGCCAACTGCTTTTTGCTTACCAGTGATGATGTCATTATCTGTGACCCGGAAGCGGAGTACGCACCTCTTGTTGAACGTCTGCATGGGCAGGTCATCAAGATCTCGCCTACCTCCACCAACTACATCAATCCGATGGACCTGAACCTGGACTACTCGGATGATGAAAGCCCGCTGTCCCTCAAGTCTGATTTTATCCTCAGCTTATGTGAGCTGATTGTGGGCGGTAAGGAGGGCTTGCAGCCGGTGCAGAAAACCATCATTGACCGCTGTGTGCGTCTGGTCTATCAGACTTACCTCAATGACCCGCGCCCGGAGAATATGCCCATACTGGAGGACCTATATAACCTGCTTCGGGAACAGGAGGAAAAGGAAGCCCAGTATATCGCTACGGCCCTTGAAATCTATGTAACCGGCTCCCTCAATGTGTTCAACCACCAGAGCAATGTGGACATCAACAACCGCATTGTCTGCTATGACATCAAGGAACTGGGCAAGCAGCTCAAGAAAATCGGTATGCTGGTGGTACAGGATCAGGTGTGGAACCGCGTTACCATTAACCGCGCTGCCCACAAGTCCACCCGCTACTACATCGACGAGATGCACCTGCTTTTGAAGGAGGAACAGACCGCTGCTTATACGGTAGAAATTTGGAAGCGATTCAGAAAATGGGGCGGCATCCCCACCGGAATCACGCAGAACGTCAAAGTGCGCCCAGATAGGGCGCTGTGCAAAGCAGTCTAAGGTACTGCCGCACACGGCAGTGTGCGAAACAATCTGCCTTACCGACTAAGGAGAAATCCTTTACGGGAACAGCGCATGGCAGAAAAAAGGAATAGTCACCAAAGGACTTAGGTGCGACTGTTTCCTAATGTTAAGAAGATATGAGGATAAGATTGGGTTTATCGAATGTAAGGTTCCAGTTCCTGTTTTTTGCAGGTGTGGGAAAAGTCCTGAAACCCATGTCATAACGCTGTCACGTCATCTTTCACGGCGGGACAACTGCCAACACGTTATGAAACAGGCGTGAGAACACGTCACAACGAACCGAAAGCATATCCGACAATCTTCACTAACCTATGCACAGTGCTAACTGGGGATTGCCTAAGTCTGGCTCATTTGCCGGATATGGTAACGGAGGCTCCATAGTAGTCCGAGAGGGATAATGACCCTTACATGGCGAAGGGAGCCAGTTAGTAACATCTAAAATGTAAGAATGAAAGGGAGGAGAAACCTCAATGAAACCAACATCTGAAATTTTAGAGCGTATTGAAAAGTGTTCCAGCGAACACAAAGACGGCGTATTCACAAGGCTTTACAGATACTTACTTCGTGAAGATATTTACTACGCCGCCTACCAGAAACTTTATGCAAACAAAGGCGCAACAACACAGGGTATCGACAACGATACCGCAGACGGTTTCAGTGACTTCTATGTAAAAGAGTTAATCCAGTCACTAAAGGACGGAACCTACAAAGCCAATCCTGTAAGGCGTGAGTATATTCCAAAGAAAAACGGAAAGCTCCGTCCGCTGGGTATCCCGTCTTTCCGTGACAAGCTCCTGCAAGAAGTTGTCAGAATGATTTTAGAAGCTATCTATGAACCTGTCTTTGACAGCCACTCCCACGGTTTCAGACCGGGTAAAAGCTGTCATACCGCACTCCGTCAGATTTCTTCTGACTTCACGGGCGTGGTTTGGTTTATCGAGGGCGATATTCAAGGTTGTTTTGATAACATCAATCACGAAAAACTGATTGAAATTTTGAGCAGGAAAATCAAAGACAGTCGTTTTCTGAACATCATTCGCCAGTTTTTGAAAGCTGGGTATATCGAGAATTGGAAATACAACGCCACTTACAGCGGTTCCCCGCAGGGTGGTATCTGTTCTCCAATACTTGCAAATATCTATCTGAATGAGCTGGACAAGAAGTTTCGGGAAATCGCAGAACGCTTTGATAAACCGAGGTCTGCATATCAGACACCGGAATATCATGCGGCAAGCAAAGAATTAAAAAGACTGTCTTATTGGATTGACCATACCGCTGATGAAGCGGCAAGACAAGAACTGATTGACCAGCATAGGGCACAGAAGAAAGCTATGAGAAATCTGCCCTGCAAACCTGCCGACAACAAGAAGTTTACTTTTGTCCGTTATGCGGACGATTGGCTGGCAGGTGTGTGCGGCACAAAAGCGGAATGTGAGGACTTAAAAGCCGAAATCGCTGAATTTCTAAGCACAGAGCTGAAATTAACTCTAAGCGAGGAAAAGACGCTGATAACGCACAGCTCCGAAAAAGTCCGTTTCATTGGCTATGATATTTGCGTCCGCAGAAATCAGGAAGTCAAAGGTCACAGAATGAAAAACGGAACATGGAGAAAATCCCGTACCCTGCACATGAAAGTCGCCTTGTCTATTCCCCATACGGAAAAGATTGAAAAATTCATGTTTGCAAAGAAAGTCATTCGCCAAAAGGAAAACGGGGAGTTTCAGCCGATACACCGAGCCGGACTTCTCAACCTTGCGGATTACGAGATTGTGGAACAGTACAATGCCGAAGCAAGAGGATTATGCAACTATTACAATCTGGCTTGTGATTATCACACGCTGGACTACTTCTGCTATCTTATGGAGTACAGTTGCTTAAAGACGATTGCTAATAAGCACAAAACCAGTATCCGCAAAATCATTCGCCAGTATAAAGACGGGAAAACATGGTCTGTCCCTTATGAAACTAAAGCAGGAACAAAACGTGTTCGCCCTGTTAAAATCGCAGATTGTAAGCGTGGCGAAGCGAGTGACATCATTTATCAGAGAAAGAAATTCAGCTGGAAAACCACTATTAGACAACGGCTCAATGCCAGAGTTTGTGAACTATGTGGGTGTAAAGAAGCCGATTTGTATGAGGTTCACGTTATACGGAACTTAAACGAATTGGGTAATTCTGATTGGGAAACCGTGATGAAAAAGAAGCGGCGGAAAACGCTTGTTGTTTGCAGCAAGTGCCATGAAAGAATACACAGACACTAATCAATACGTTAATTACTAATGGGGAGCCGGATACTTCGAGAGGAGTAAGTCCGGTTCCGAGGGAGGGTGTAGGAAACCTACCGCCAACGGCGGCAAGGCGCCTTTACCCTACCCTACGATCTACTTTCCAGCCGCGAGGTGGAGAACATCTTTGAAAACTCCGACTTCGTGTATATGCTCAACCAGGCAGGCGGAGACCGCCAGATTCTCGCAAAGCAGCTGGGCATTTCCACGCACCAGCTTAGCTATGTGACACACTCCGGTGAGGGTGAGGGCCTGCTGTTCTATGGTTCCACGATCCTGCCTTTCGTGGATCACTTCCCGAAGAATACCGAGCTTTACCGCATTATGACCACCAAACCCCAGGAACTGAAAAAGAAGGAGGATGAATGATGATGAACCCCAACATTTTGAATCAAAACCCGTTGATGTTTTTTGACAGGGCGGTAAATGCCCAGCGCAGCCAGCTGCTTACGGTCATGGCCGATGCGGTAAGTGAGTGCCGCACGGCGGCAGATCAGGCAGCCGAACTGAATGAGACCGGTCAGGTGGGGCTGCTCCGTCTGACAGAGGTCTGGAGCACCATCCGTGCCAAGGAAGGTATGGGTGGTCTGGTTCTGGAAGGAACCGAAGCGAAAATCCTGTCCGATGTGGTGGCACAGTTTTACGCCTACCTGTCCGGTTGTATGTTCAACGATCCTGTGGGAATGGCCATTTATGCAGAGCTGCACTACATGATGTCCTCCCTCATGCTGGGAGAATGGTTTGAATAAGGAGCCGCGCCTGCGCTTTACTGATGAGGAACGGTCTGACCCTGCACTGGAAAAGCCGATCCGTAAAGCGGAGAAAGCTGCGGCCAGAGCAGATATGGCGCAGGCCAATATCCCAAAGAAAAAGGTCAGGCAGACGGTCATCGACCCGGATACCGGAAAAAAGACCTCGAAGCTGACCTTTGAGGACAAGAAAAAGCCACCTTCCAAAGTTTCTCAAGGAGTCAGGGAAGCTCCCGTCCATCTGGTTGCGGGCAAGCTCCACAAAGAGATCCGGGAAACAGAGCAGGACAATGTGGGCGTGGAAAGCGCCCACAAGTCCGAGGAGGCGGTGGAGACCGGCGCTTATCTGGTGCGGGAGGGCTATCGCAGCCACAAGCTGAAGCCGTACCGCAAAGCAGCACAGGCAGAGCGCCAACTGGAAAAGGCAAATGTAAATGTTCTGTACCAGAAATCTTTGCAGGAAAATCCCCAGTTTGCCAGCAATCCGCTTTCCCGCTGGCAGCAAAAGCAGGCCATCAAAAGGCAGTATGCCGCCGCCAAACACGCCGGTCAGACTGCCGGAAATACCGCCCAGGCTGCGTCCAAAACCGGAAAAGCCGCAAGGACGGTGAAAGAAAAGGCACAGCAGGCAGGGGCGTTCGTCGTGCGCCACAAGAAGGGTTTCCTGATGGCAGGGGTTTTGTTCCTCATTACCTGTATGCTGATGAATACCATGTCCTCCTGCTCCATGATGGCGCAGAGCATCGGTTCCGTTCTCTCCGGCACCACTTATCCGTCAGATGACCCGGAAATGCTGGCAGTGGAGGCAGATTATGCAGCCAGAGAAGTCCAGTTGCAGGAGGAAATCGACAACATTGAAAGCAGCCACCCAGGGTATGACGAGTATCGCTATGACCTTGGTATGATCGGCCATGACCCTCATGAGCTGGCAGCATTTCTGTCTGCCGTCTTGCAAGGTTACACCCAGCAGAGCGCTCAGGCAGAGCTGGCGCGTGTGTTTGCAGCACAGTATCAGCTGACGCTTACTGAGGAAGTGGAGATTCGCTACCGCACGGAGACCTCCACCGACCCGGAGACCGGCGAGACCACCTCAGAAGAAGTCCCCTATGAGTATTACATTTTGAATGTGAAACTCACCAGCAAGCCCATTTCCGCTGTGGCGTCGGAGTTACTGACCCCGGAGCAGATGGAAATGTATCAGGTTTACCGGCAGACCATGGGCAATAAGCCGTTGTTGTTTGGCGGCGGTTCCCCTGATACCAGCGGCTCGGAAGATCTGTCCGGTGTGCAGTTCATTAACGGTACCCGCCCCGGCAATCCTCAGCTGGTGGAACTGGCCAAGCGTCAGGTGGGCAATGTGGGCGGCTATCCTTATTGGAGCTGGTATGGCTTTGACAGCCGCGTGGAGTGGTGCGCCTGCTTTGTATCCTGGTGTTATAACCAGGCTGGAAAAAGTGAACCGCGCTTTGCAGGCTGTGAGTGGCAGGGCGTTCCGTGGTTCCAGTCTCATGGACAATGGGGTGCAAGAGGCTATAACAATCTGGCTCCCGGAGATGCAATTTTCTTTGACTGGGATTTGGATGGGACAGCAGACCATGTAGGTATCGTGATCGGTACGGATGGCAGCCGTGTTTATACCGTGGAGGGAAATTCCGGCGATGCCTGCAAGATTAAAAGTTATGACCTGAATTATCAAAGCATTAAGGGCTACGGCCTGATGAACTGGTAACAGAGATTTTTAAGAAGGAGTGATAGACGATGGCAAAGAACAAAATTGAGCGCATTGACCAGGAGATTACAAAGGTCCGCGAGAAGATCGCAGAGTATCAGGAAAAGCTCAAGGCGCTGGAAGCACAGAAAACCGAGGCAGAAAATCTGGAGATCGTCCAGATGGTGCGCGCCCTGCGTATGACCCCGACCCAGTTGAGCGCCATGCTGTCCGGTGGCACAGTTCCCGGAAGTTTGGCTGATGACAATAACGAACAGGAGGAAAACAGCTATGAGGAATAAACGATTGCTCCGAACACTTTCCGCCTTTTGCCTGACAATGGTTGTAGCATTTGGCTTTACGATCCCTGCTTTTGCACAGGGGTCAGAACAGGCTCCGGCGGCACCGGCAGAGGATTCTACCAATGATAGCAACGTGATTGTGGAAGAAACAGAACCAGCACCGGCACTTACACCGGAGGGGAATGCGGCACTGGTGGATGATTTTGGAGGCAATAAGCAGCTTATTACTGTTACGACCAAAGCTGGAAATTACTTTTACATCCTGATTGACAGGGCGAATGAGGATAAAAAGACTGCTGTTCACTTTCTGAATCAGGTGGATGAAGCGGATTTGATGGCACTGATGGAAGATGAAAATGTCAAAGAGAAGCCGCCTGCTGTGTGTAGCTGCACGACAAAATGTGAAGCAGGGGCAGTCAATACGGCTTGTCCGGTCTGTGCAACTGATAAGAGTAAATGTACGGGCAAAGCACCGGAACCTCCGGCAGAAACACCGGAGCCGGAAAAAGAGAAGCCTGCCGGACTGAACCCGGCTGCGATAGTCCTTTTGCTGGCTCTGCTTGGAGGCGGTGGCGTATTTGCCTACTTGAAGCTCGTTAAGAATAAGCCTAAGACCAAGGGCAATGACAGTCTGGACGATTATGATTATGGCGAGGAAGATTCCGAGGAATGGGAAACCGAGGATGAGGAGTCGGACGAGCCGGACGCTGATGGGGGCAGCACAGAAGAAGATGATGAGGACAGTGTGAAATGACCCGTTTCACAGACAGTCCCTATGAACGCATGATGACACGCAGGCCGGAGGGCGGGAAGGAAATTTCCCGTCCTCCTTCTTTACCCCACAACCACCCCTGCTATGGTTGCGGGAATTATGGAAGTCCCTGTGTAGGTATCTGCCATCGTGAGATGGAACGATGGCTCAAAGAAAGGAAACGAAAAAAATGAGTGTTCTGATTATATTTATCAAGCTGATTGCTGTTTTTGACCTGCTGGTAATTGCTGTGTATTTTGGCGGCGACATTCTTTCTACCATGTTAAACAAACTTCAGAGAAAGCCAAAGCAAGATGACCCCTTTGATTTCTCCTTAGATACCATGACAGTTTCATTGTCCATAGATTCTATTCGTCAGCTTTATTCCGGTGACGCGGCAGATTTTGTGGAAGAAAAGATTCTGCCAAATGCGGAGAAAACAATGGCCGTTTTGACGGAACAAGAACGGACGGCGGCTCGTCTGCTCTTATCCGCTCTAATCGGTTTTCTTGCAGCAGAAGCTCCTATGGATGAACAGAGCTTTCCTTTGATGATGGAACTTCTGAACTGCATGGAAGGGGAAAAAGAAGATGGTTGTCAGGATGCAGTAGATAGTTTACTTGAAGATGCCGCCTGCAATACCCGCCGTCACGAAGAATATTACAGCAATTATCAACGCTACCAGCTGATGCAGGTGGATAAAACCCGTGTCATTTTGGCTTGCCGTATCATCATCAATGACCTGCTGGGGAAACTGTACCGCTATGACTACCGGTTTGGTTATAACCTGCTACTGGATGAGGAAAACAGCATAGAGAAAAAACTGCACACGCCTGTGCGGGAAGAATGGGAGGCTGAAGATGATGAGATATAAACTGGTAATCGCTGAAAAACCATCGGTTGCACAAAGTCTGGCTGCGGTAATCGGTGCAACTGCTCGTAAGGACGGGTATCTGGAGGGTAACGGCTGGCGTGTCAGCTGGTGCGTAGGCCATCTGGCCGGTCTTGCGGATGCAGACAGCTATGACCCCAAGTATGCCAAGTGGCGATATGATGACCTGCCTATCCTGCCGGAGCATTGGCAGATGGTGATGGGAAAGGACAAGAAAAAGCAGTTTGATATTCTCAAAAAGCTGATGAACGCCCCGGATGTGACGGAGGTAGTAAATGCCTGTGATGCCGGACGCGAGGGCGAGCTGATCTTCCGCAGCGTCTATGAGCTGGCAGGCTGCCAAAAGCCGATGAAAAGGCTCTGGATTTCTTCGATGGAGGACTCCGCCATAAGGGAGGGCTTTGCAAACCTGCGCCCAGGTGTAGATTATGATGGACTTCGGGATGCTGCTCTCTGCCGTGCCAAGGCCGACTGGCTGGTGGGGATCAATGCCACAAGGCTTTTTTCCGTGCTGTACCACCGCACCCTCAACATCGGGCGCGTGATGTCTCCAACGCTGGCACTGATTGTTCAGAGAGAAGCTGAAATCGACACCTTTAAGCCGGTTCCTTTTTATACTGTGGCGCTGGAGCTGCCCGGTCTTACCGTATCCGGGGAGCGCATGGTGGATAAAGCTGCTGCCGAACAGCTGAAAGAAGCCTGTCAGGGTGCAGCTGTCACAATCAAAAAGGTGGAGTGCAAGGAAAAGTCCGAAAAGCCGCCTGCCCTCTATGACCTGACTACTCTGCAAAGAGATGCCAACCGCCTGCTTGGATTTACAGCCCAGCAGACCCTGGACTATCTGCAAAGCCTGTATGAAAAGAAGCTCTGCACCTATCCCCGTACTGACAGCCGCTATCTGACTGGTGATATGGCAGACAGCCTGCCGGTGCTGGTCAAGCTGGTTGCCAATGCCATGCCGTTTCGCAAAGGAATCGCCATTACCTGTGATCCGCAGACGGTCATCAACGATAAGAAAGTAACCGACCACCACGCAGTAATTCCCACCCGAAATCTCAAGGATGCAGACCTTTCTGCCCTTCCTGCGGGAGAAAAAGCAGTGCTGGAGCTGGTGGCCCTGCGTCTGCTGTGCGCCGTGGCCCAGCCCCATATCTATTCGGAAACCGTTGTGATTGCAGCGTCTGCCGGTGGGGAGTTTACCGCCAAAGGAAAAACGGTGAAGCACCCCGGATGGAAAGCACTGGAGGACGCCTACCGTGCCAAAATGAAGGATGCAGAGCCGAAAAAAGAGGGCGCAGAGAAAGCCCTGCCGGAGCTGACCGAAGGACAGACCCTTTCGGTTGTTGCTGCAATCGTCAAAGAAGGCAAAAGCAGTCCGCCCCTGCACTTTACGGAGGACACTCTGTTGTCCGCGATGGAGACTGCCGGAAAAGAGGATATGCCGGAGGATGCCGAGCGAAAAGGTCTGGGGACACCGGCCACCCGTGCCGGTATTTTGGAAAAGCTGGTATCTGCCGGTTTTCTGGAACGAAAAAAGAGCAGGAAAACGGTGCAGCTTCTCCCTTCCCACGATGCAGTTTCCCTGATCACCGTTCTGCCGGAACAACTGCAATCGCCGCTTCTGACTGCCGAGTGGGAGTACCGACTGGGCGAGATCGAGCGCGGGCAGCTTGCCCCGGAGGAGTTTTTGGACGGGATCAGCACCATGCTGAAAGATCTGGTGGGAACTTATCAGGTCATCAAAGGAACTGAGTACCTGTTCACTCCGCCCCGTGAGGTGGTGGGCAAATGCCCTCGCTGCGGCGGTGAAGTTGCAGAACTGCAAAAAGGCTTCTTCTGTCAGAATGATTCTTGCAAATTTGCAATCTGGAAAAATAACAAATGGTGGGCTGCCAAGAAAAAACAGCCGACCAAGGCTGTGGTGTCTGCACTGCTTAACGATGGCCGTGTCCGTGTGACGGGGCTATATTCGGAGAAAACCGGCAAGACCTACGATGCCACTGTGGTTTTGGAGGACGATGGACAGTACGCCAACTTCAAGCTGGAATTTGACCAGCGGAAAGGAGGCAGCTGATGAATCTCTCTTTAGTGGAACGGGAAACCATTCTCCTCTATAACCAGGCAGAACCAATGGCTGAGATCTATACTCATGATCCCCGTCTGATGGAGAAGCTGGAACTGCTGGCAAAAAAGCACCCCGACCAGATCACCCGAAAGGACGCCCATAACTTTACCGTTCCTAAGCGGTGTGTATCAGTCCGAGAGCCATACAGCGCAGAACGCCGCAAAGCTGCCAGTGAACGGGCGAAAGCTGCCGGATACCAGCCCCCTGTGAGAAAGTCCAGCAGTTAAAGGCACATGGCAGAGAATGTATTTGAAGCAGTCAAGCAGTCGGTCAGCACCAGAGATGCGGCAGCGTTTTATGGGATCGAGGTCAAACGAAATGGCATGGCCTGTTGTCCCTTTCACGATGATAAGAACCCCAGCATGAAGGTAGACCAGCGGTTCCACTGCTTTGGCTGCGGTGAAGATGGGGATGTGATCGACTTTACCGCAAAGCTCTTTGACCTCTCCCCAAAAGAAGCAGCAGAGAAATTGGCACAGGACTTTGGCCTGATCTATGACAGTCAGGCCCCTCCCCGTAGGAGATATGTCCGGCAGAAAACAAAGGCACAAAAGTTTCGGGAGGACCGGCAGCGGTGTTATCGCGTACTGTCCGATTACTACTATCTGCTGAAAAAATGGGAGGCCGACAATTCTCCCCGGACACCGGAGGAAGAACCGCACCCCCGTTTTGTGGAAGCAATCCAGAAGAAAACCTATGTAGAGTACCTGTTGGACCTTTTTCTTTATGAAAGTGAAGAAGAACAAAAGGCATGGATTGCAGAACACACAGCAGAAATCACACACTTGGAAAGGAGATTGAAAATCATGGCTGAGAACAAACCCACCAACCGAGAGCGGCTAAGGGAAATCACAGATGGCATCGAGCAGGGGATCAAAGAACTGTTTGAGAGTGAAAAGTATATGCGCTATCTGTCCGTCATGTCCCGCTTCCACCGCTATTCGGTAAACAACACCATGCTCATCTATATGCAGAAGCCGGACGCTACATTGGTAGCCGGATACAATAAGTGGAAAGACCAGTTTGAGCGTCATGTAAAAAAGGGCGAGCATGGTATTACCATCATTGCTCCCACACCATATAAGAAGAAAATCGAGGAGCAGAAACTGGACCCGGATACCAAGGCTCCGATTTTGGATAAAGACGGAAAGATCGTCACAGAGGAAAAAGAAATCGAGATCCCCATGTTTCGCCCGGTCAAGGTCTTTGATGTGAGCCAGACCGACGGGAAACCTTTGCCTGAGCTTGCTTCCTCCCTTTCCGGCAATGTGCCAAATTATGAGGCATTCATGGAGGCTCTGCGCCGCAGTGCGCCGGTGCCGATCACTTTTGAAGCAATGGCCGCCGATACGGACGGCTATTTTTCTGCCGATCATCAGAAAATCGCCATTCGTCAGGGCATGAGTGAGGTGCAGACGGTTTCGGCCACAGTACACGAGATTGCCCACAGCAAGCTCCACAATCAGAAAAAGATTCAGATTGCCAATGACGAGCAATATCAGGAGATCGAGCTGTTTGATAAACCCGGTCTGTTCTCCAATGGGCGGATTGTCCGTGATAATCTGCCGGAGGGCGTTTATTGCTATGACCTGCGCGGTTCTGACTACGACCCCGGAGAGCCGGTCTGTGTAGAAGAACAAGTAGTTGTAAACCATGCAGGTTCCGTTCTGCTGATAGAGCCGCTGGAGCTGGCGGAAGATGGACGCCTGATGCTGACCGAGGAAGAAGGGCTGAATTTTGTTGGCGGCTTTTCTACCCTCACCCAGTTTTTGCAAGAACAGAGGAAAGACCGCCACACGGAGGAAGTGGAGGCTGAAAGCATCTCCTATGCGGTCTGCAAATATTTTGGCATTGAGACCGGAGAAAACAGCTTCGGCTATATTGCAAGCTGGAGTCAGGGCAAGGAACTGAAAGAGCTGAGAGCCAGTTTGGAGACCATCAATAAGACCTCCGGCACTTTGATCTCTGACATTGAGCGCCACTATAAGGAAATCTGCAAAGAGCGTGGAATTGACCCCAATGCAAAGGCAGAGCCAGAAACCGCCCCGATAGAGCAGCCGACCGGCAATCTAACCTACTATGTAGCAGAGTGCATGGAGTTTCCAAACCTCGGAGAATACCACGATAACCTGTCTTTGGAGGAGGCGGTCCGCATTTATCAGGAGATTCCGGCAGAGCGAATGAACGGGATCAAGGGCATTGGCTTTGAGCTGAAAGATGGAAGCGACTATGAAGGACCTTTTCCGATTTTGACCGGGCAGACCATTGACATGGACACCATTCAGGCAATCGACTATTACCGTGATAATCCGTTGGTGCAAAAAGCGGTAAAGGAACTGGCTGCGGCCATGCCGGAAATGGAGGTGCTGGGAGCGGACGCCAACCAGCAGGAGGCTTTGTTTCTGATCGACGATGCCACTTATCTTCATATCCAGCCCTGTGACAGTGGCTGGGACTATACCCTTTACGATGCCGCATCCATGAAAGAGCTGGATGGCGGTCAGCTGGATATGCCGGAGCTTTCCCGCAAAAATGCAGTTCTCCAGATTTGTGATGACAACAATCTGGACAGCACTTCGCTCAGACACGCTCCTATGTCCATGATTGAGACCTTGCAGGAAGCGGCCTATCAGCAAATGCAGGCAGAGACCAGTCAGATGACTGCTTCTTCCCAGCTGCCGGAAGCGCAGGAGCAGGCACTGGATGAATACCCCATGCCGGATGAGCAGGTATCCACACCGGATATGCAGGAATATGGCTACTCCTATGATGGGATGCTCCCTGTTACCAGAGAACGGGCGCTGGAACTGGATGCCGCCGGTTTGACCGTCTATGTGCTACATGAGGACAATACGGAGAGCATGGTGTTTGACCCGCAGGAAATCATGGATCATGGCGGTCTTTTCGGTGTGGACCATGAGGAATGGGAGAAAAGCCCTCAGTTCCACGAAAAGGTCATGGAGCGTCAGGAACATCAGCAGGAACGCGAACAGGCATTTCTCTCCCAGAACAGAGATTGCTTTGCCATCTATCAGGTAAGTCGTGACGATCCGCAGAATGTGCGCTTTATGAATCTGGACTGGTTAAAGTCCCATAACATTTCCATAGACCGCAGCAATTATGACCTCATTTACACAGCTCCTCTGAGGGAGTCTGGCACTGTGCCGGAGCAGCTGGAAAAACTCTATCAGCAATTCAATCTGGAAAAGCCCGTGGACTTTCACAGTCCCTCCATGAGCGTCAGCGACATCGTTGCGATCAGACAGGACGGTAAGGTATCCTGTCATTACTGTGACAGTGTTGGTTTTACCCAGATCCCCGGATTCCTGCCAGAAAACCCGCTGAAAAATGCGGAAATGATGCTGGAGGACGATTACGGCATGATCGACGGTATCATCAACAATGGCGCAAAAGAACCCACGGTGGCAGAGCTGGAACAGCAGGCCCGAAGCGGTCAGCCCATTTCCCTGATGGAGTTGGCAGCCGCCACCCATCGGGAGGAACGGGAAAAGAAAAAGTCCGTCATGGAGCAGCTGAAAGGCCAGCCCAAGACAGAACATAAAAAGACAGCACCCAAAAAGAGTGCGGAAAGGGAGATTTGATATGGGAAACTTTACTTTTGAGGAAATGAACCTGATGTGCATTTACAATACCGGCAGCCGCACCGGGCTGATTGACAGTCTGCGTGAGATGCGCGGCGAGCTTTCGCCGGAGGAAACGGAGCTGAGAGAGTTGACCGACAGCGCCCTTACGAAGCTCTGTGCGATGACCGATGAGAAGTTTGCCGAACTGGAGCTGTACCCGGATTTTGACCAGTAAACAACATAACCGCAGGGATGGGGTGGCGATCTGCCACCCCACCTTTTTACCCCAAAACTGAAAGGAGGACAGAACACTATGCCAACCAAAGCTGAACTATATGCACAGATGGCGGACAAGGTGGCAACGCAGCTCACGGGGAGCTGGCAGGAATGGGCAGGGTTTCTCACCACTGCTTCCCGCCTTTACAAGTACCCGTTCCATGAGCAGCTGATGATCTATGCCCAGCGACCGGACGCTACCGCCTGTGCAGAGTACGATTTATGGAATGAAAAGATGGGCCGTTATGTAAGGCGTGGTTCCAAGGGAATCGCTCTGGTGGATGATTCCGGGGACAGACCTCGCCTGCGTTATGTCTTTGACATTTCCGACACCGGAACCCGTGAACATTCCCGCACTCCCTGGCTGTGGCAGTTGGAGGAGCGCCATCTGGATTCCGTGCAGGCCATGCTGGAGCGCACCTATGATGTTTCCGGTGATGATCTTGCCGGACAGCTCACGGAGGTAGCTGGAAAACTGGCCGAGGAATACTGGACGGAGCATCAGCAGGACTTCTTCTATATCGTTGACGGTTCCTTTTTGGAGGAATATGATGAGTATAACATCGGAGTGCAGTTCAAGGCAGCCGCCACCGTCAGCATCACTTACGCTTTGATGTCCCGCTGTGGACTGGAGCCGGAACGCTACTTCGACCACGAAGATTTCATGGCGATCTTTGATTTCAACACCCCGTCCACCATCGGGGCGCTGGGAACAGCGGTCAGCCAGATCAACCAGCAGGTGCTGCGGCAGATCGGCGTTACCGTCCGAAATGCAGAGCGCGAAGCCAACCAAGAAAGGAGCAAGCAAGATGAACAATCCCATGACCTACATCCAGAACGGAGACTATCAGATTCCCGACCTGAAGCTGAGCCAGCAGCCGGAGAAACCCCTGGGCAAGTACGGCAGGATGAGGAAAACCTACCTGAAGGAACATCGTCCCATCCTCTACAACCAGATGTTGCTGAGCGAGAAGCTGTACCCGCACCTTCTGGAGATCGACGAGACCGCCCAGAGCAGACTGGAGCAGATGATGCCCCAGCTGGCGAAGGAAGCGGGAGCCACCGAGGAACTGAAAGCCAGCGATCCCATGAAGTGGGTGGGGCTGATGAACACCTGCAAAGCTCAGGCCGAGGAAATCCTGATGGCGGAGCTTATCAACAGCTGACTCTAAACCTGTTCCTCTCCGAAGCGGAACAGATCCAATCCATAGATGAAGCAGAGAATGTAGCGCATACATCCTCTGCTTTTTCTTTTGCCCAAAATGACATCGACCATGTGCTGCGTTTGGGCGGCAATACAGACCGTCAAAGGGAGCGTGTGGTTGCAGCCTTTGAAAAGCAGAAAACCACCGCTGAGATTGCCGAGATACTGAAAACGCTGTACCACGGCGGCAATGGCCTTGGCAGTGTGAGCGCATGGTATGCCGAGGATGGTATCCATCTTTACCACGGGAAGTCTGTCCGTTATGACAGGTCTGCCCAGGTCATTTCCTGGGAGAGCGCCGCAGAGCGTATCGGGGAGCTTTTGGAGAGCGGCCAGTTTGCCTCCAATGTGGAGCTTGCGGAAGCGGCAGGCTATGAACGCTCCCTCCTTTCAGAAAAGCTCTGGTATCTGTACCACGATTTCAGCGAGGAAGCCAGAGAAGCCGGATATTTGTCCTGCCTGTCGAGTATCCAGCGCAATGGGTTTCCGACAGAAACAGAATGGCTTGCCGAGCAGCTGAACAGCCCGGAGTTTCGTAAGACCCTCAAGGAAGAATACGCTGCCTTCTGGACTGCCTATCAGCAGGACCGTGACCTGTTGCGTTTTCACTATCATAGACCGAGGGAGATCTGGGAGAACCTGAAGGACCTTGACCTGCCCCGCAGGACCTTTTCTTCAGAGCTTTCCAAAGTGCCAACCGTCCAGCACTTTATTACCGAGGATGAGATCGACGCCGCCATGACCGGCGGAAGCAGTTTTGCCGGAGGAAAAGGCCGTATCTATGCGTTCTTCATGGAAAACCATACGGATAAGGAAAAAGTGAGATTCCTTAAAGACGAGTATGGCATTGGCGGACGCTCTCATGCCCTGTCCGGCGCAACACACAGCGGCGAAGATCACGATGGGAAAGGACTGCACTATAAAAAGCAGGACTGCCCGGATGTTCACTTGAACTGGGAAAAGGTTGCCAAGCGCATTACCTCACTTGTCCAGAAAGGCCGCTATCTTACCGAACAGGAACAAGCGCAGTATGACAAGATCCAGGCTGAAAAGGATCTGGCAAAAGAAGATGCCATCCAAGCCCAGCAGCCGGAGGTGGAGGAAGAAACTCCAAAGCCTACCCTTCGGGAGCAGTTTGATCAGTATAAGACTGTGGTGACTGCCGCCATTTCCGAGGATGCCGCATACCGCAATGCCTGCGGGCATTCTGACCGCGAAAATGCTGTCATCGAGGGCAATGCCGCTGTGCGCCGTGCGGTCCTTGGTTCTAAGGATATGGAGCTGATCCGCCTTTATTCGGATGTGACGGAGTTCCGACAGCGACTGCACCGGGAAGTGATCGACGAAACCTATCCAAAGCTCCATGAACTTCTGCGCCCTCTTTCTCAGGAAGATATTGATACTGCCATTTGTGCATGGAACGGCAATATCGAGAGTAAACACGCTGTCGTCCGTTATATGAAAGACCATGCAAGAGAGAAGGATACCGCTGCATGGCTGGCTCAGGAATACGGTGGCAGCAACAGCCCGTTCGTTGTCCGTGCCGGAAGCCCGGAGGAAACACAGCTGCCCTGGCCGAAGGTACAGCGCAGGCTTGCCCAGCTGATTCAGGAGGACCGGTTCTATACCGAAGAAGAACAGGATCGTTTTGACAATATCGACCCTATCGCCATCCGGGAAGCCCTGGAGGAAGGAGGGATCGTCAACGGACAGGTGGCAGACCCGGAAAAACTGGACAATGACCCGTTTATCCAACAGGTGATGTCGGATGCCGAGCAGATCGCAGCTGCCGAGACAGAACAGACTTCCGAGGTTTCCATTTCCGATGAGGAATATGATGCAGTTCGCCGCCCGACTCCGCAGAGAACCTCCTATGATCCTGCCGCCCCGGTTTATGCCGTGGGCGATACCGTGTATATCGAGGATGACGCCTATCAGATCACCGAGCTACGGGATGACACCGTGCAGCTTCTGCCTACCGGCATGGTATATCCCATCTATCGGGCAGAGCGCAAAGAACAGTTCGAGCAGCTGCTTCGGGCAGACCGCCGCAATGCTTACTATACCGAGTTTCTTCCCATTGACCCGGACAAGGCAGATCAGGATCTGCGGGATGTATTGGCCCATGGACTGATGGATGAAGCGGATAAAAAGCAGCTTTCCACGCTGCTGCAATCCGGCAGGAGCAACAGTGAGATCGCCTACTGGCTGAGCAGAGCCTACCCTCATGAGATTGAGACCCTGAATCTGGAGACCGGCGATATTGCCGATTACCGTACCACGACACAGGGCATGGAGCTGGAAGTCATGGATGCAGAGGAAAAGCGTCTGGCTGTGCTGTATTTCCGCTGGGATGAGGTTGCGCCTTTGCTGCGCGGGATGTATGCCCGTCAGCTGGATGGCTTTGGACAAGAACAGCCCCAACCGTCTGCCGAATCCCCAGCCTTTCATTCCGAGACCGTGGCCGTCTATCCGGGCGATAAGAACCATCTACCTTATGATGTGGTGGTGGAACGGTTGCATATTGAGGAGCCGGAGCCGCCAGCCCCTGTAACAGAGCCGGAGAAAACCTTTGAGGAAGTGCTGGATGAACACCCGGTTTCCATTCAGGTCAACGGCCAGTGGCAGACCTTCCCCAATGCCAAAGCTGCCGAGGAAGCCTCCTATGAGGAATACAAGGACAACCTGCGCCGCAATGCACAGAACTTCCGCATTACCGATGAGCATTTGGGCGAAGGCGGTCCAAAAGCCAAGTTCCAGGCAAATGTTAATGCCATTCGTTTGCTGAAAGAGCTGGAATCTGCCGGACAGCAGGCAAGCCCCGAACAACAGGAGATTCTTTCCCGCTATGTGGGCTGGGGCGGTATTCCTGATGCTTTTGACCCAGAGAAACTGGCATGGGCTTCCGAGTATACCCAGCTGAAAGAGCTGCTGACCCCGGAGGAATATGCCGCCGCCAGAAGCTCTACCCTCAACGCTCATTACACCAGCCCTATGGTCATCAAAGCGATTTATGATGCTGTGGGCCGTATGGGATTTGAGACCGGAAATATTCTGGAGCCATCTATGGGTGTGGGAAATTTCTTCGGTATGCTGCCGGAGGAAATGCGAAACAGCCGTCTGTACGGCGTGGAGCTGGACCCGGTTTCCGGGCGCATCGCAAAGCAGCTCTATCCCAAGGCGGACATCACAGTAGGCGGCTTTGAGACCACTGACAGGCGGGACTTCTTTGACCTTGCCATCGGCAATGTGCCTTTTGGTCAGTATCAGGTCAATGACAAAGCCTACAACAAGCTGAATTTCAACATTCATAATTACTTTTTCGCCAAAGCATTGGATCAGGTGCGTCCCGGCGGTGTGGTAGCTTTTGTGACCTCCCGCTATACCATGGATGCCAAGGATTCCACCGTGCGCCGCTATCTTGCCCAGCGTGCCGAGCTGCTGGGAGCGATCCGTCTGCCTAATGATGCGTTCAAAAAGAATGCCGGTGCCGAGGTTGTATCGGACATCATCTTTCTCCAAAAGCGGGACCGTCCGCTGGACATTGCACCAGAGTGGACGCAGACCGGACAAACGGAGGATGGGTTTGTCATCAACCGGTATTTTATCGACCACCCGGAAATGGTGCTGGGCAGACAGGAGCCGGTAAGCACTGCTCATGGTATGGATTACACCGTGAACCCTATCGAGGGACTGGAGCTTTCCGACCAGCTGCATGATGCTGTGAAGTACATTCATGGCACTTATCAGGAGGCAGAGCTGCCGGAGCTGGGCGAAGGCGAAGCCATTGACACCTCCATTCCTGCCGACCCAAATGTGAAGAACTATTCCTATGCCATTGTAGACGGGCAGGTGTACTATCGGGAAAACAGCCGCATGGTGCGCCCTGACCTCAACGCCACCGCCGAAGCCCGTGTGAAAGGTCTTGTGGGACTGCGTGATTGTGTGCAGGAACTGATCGACCTTCAGATGGATGCAGCGGTTCCAGACAGCACCATTACCCAAAAGCAGGCGGAACTGAACAGCCTCTATGACAGCTTTTCTGCAAAATATGGCCTTATCAATGACCGTGCAAACCGACTGGCCTATGCAGATGATTCTTCCTATTACCTGCTCTGTGCGCTGGAAGTCATCGACGAGGACGGGAAACTGGAACGTAAGGCGGATATGTTCACCAAACGAACCATCAAGCCCCATCAGGCAGTGGCTACTGTGGATACGGCAAGCGAAGCACTGGCGGTGTCCATCTCGGAAAAAGCCTGCGTAGATATGAGCTATATGAGTCGGCTTACCGGAAAAACAAAAGAAGCACTGGCCGGAGAACTGCAAGGCGTGATCTTCCGTGTGCCGGGACAGCTGGAACAGGACGGCACACCCCATTATGTGACTGCTGATGAATACCTTTCCGGCAATGTACGCCGCAAACTGCGTCAGGCGCAGCGGGCGGCACAGCAGGACCCTTCTTTTGCAGTCAATGTGGAAGCTCTTACCGCCGCCCAGCCCAAAGACCTGGATGCGTCGGAGATTGAGGTGCGTCTGGGAGCTACCTGGATCGACAAAGAGTACATCCAGCAGTTTATGTATGAGACCTTCAACACCACGTTTTATCTCCAGCGCAGTATCGAGGTCAACTATTCGTCCTTTACCGCTGAATGGCAGATCAAGGGGAAATCTTCTGTATCCTACAACGATGTGGCAGCTTATACCACCTACGGAACCAGCCGTGCCAATGCTTATAAGATTTTGGAGGACAGCCTGAACCTGCGAGATGTCCGTATCTATGACACCATAGAGGACGCAGACGGAAAAGAGCGCCGCGTACTAAACGCCAAGGAGACCACTCTGGCTGCCCAAAAACAGCAGGCTATCCGGGAAGCCTTTAGGGACTGGATCTGGAGAGACCCGGAGCGCCGCCAGACTTTGGTGCGCCAGTATAACGAAGAAATGAACTCTACCCGTCCCCGCGAGTATGATGGCAGCCATATCACTTTTGGCGGCATGAACCCGGCCATTACCCTGCGGGAACACCAGAAAAGTGCCATCGCCCATGTGCTGTATGGCGGAAATACTCTGCTGGCACACGAAGTAGGCGCGGGCAAAACCTTTGAGATGGTGGCCGCTGCGATGGAAGCCAAACGCCTGGGCTTGTGCCAGAAATCTCTCTTTGTGGTTCCCAACCACCTGACTGAGCAGTGGGCATCGGAGTTTCTGCGCCTCTATCCTTCTGCCAACATCTTAGTCACAACCAAAAAGGACTTTGAGACCCATAACCGCAAAAAGTTCTGCGCCCGTATTGCGACCGGTGACTACGACGCCATCATCATGGGACACAGCCAGTTTGAGCGTATCCCCATCAGCCGGGAGCGTCAGGAAAGGCTTCTCTATGAGCAGATCGACGAGATCACCGAGGGCATCGCAGAGGTGCAGGCCAGCGGCGGCGAGCGTTTTACCGTCAAGCAGCTGGAGCGTACCAGAAAGTCTCTGGAAGCCAGACTGGAAAAGCTGCAAGCCGAGGGGCGAAAAGATGATGTGGTAACTTTTGAGCAGCTGGGTGTGGACCGGCTGTTTGTGGACGAGGCCCACAACTACAAGAACCTGTTTTTATACACAAAAATGCGGAATGTGGCTGGTCTTTCCACATCGGACGCGCAGAAATCCTCCGATATGTTTGCCAAGTGCCGCTATATGGATGAGATCACCGGAAACCGTGGCGTGATCTTTGCCACCGGCACACCGGTCAGCAACTCCATGACCGAGCTTTACACCATGCAGCGTTATCTTCAATATGAACGCCTGCAAGAACTGAACATGACCCACTTCGACTGCTGGGCTTCCCGATTTGGGGAGACCGTCACAGCATTGGAGCTGGCACCGGAAGGCACCGGCTACCGGGCAAGAACGAGATTCAGCAAGTTCTTTAATCTGCCGGAGCTGATGAACCTGTTCAAAGAAGTGGCGGACATTAAGACTGCCGACCAGTTAAATCTCCCTACCCCGGAAGTGGAGTACCACAACATCGTGGCGCAGCCCACCGAACATCAGCAGGAAATGGTCAAAGCTCTTTCGGAGCGTGCATCGCTGGTACACAGCGGAACTGTTGACCCGTCCCAGGATAACATGCTCAAGATTACCTCGGATGGCCGTAAGTTGGGGCTTGACCAGAGGATCGTCAACCAGATGCTGCCGGATGAACCTGGCACAAAGGTCAATCAGTGTGTGGACAACATCATGCAGATCTGGCGGGACGGCAAAGCTGACAAGCTGACCCAGCTGGTGTTCTGCGACATTTCTACACCACAGGCAAAAGCTCCTGCAAGCAAGGCGGCGAAAACGCTGGATAATCCACTGCTTCACGCATTGGAAGGCACTGTGCCTCTGCCGGAGCAGGAGCCGGCCTTTACGGTATATGACGATATTCGTCAGAAACTTATTGCCCAGGGGATGCCTGCCGACCAGATCGCTTTTATCCATGAAGCCAATACCGAAGTGCGGAAAAAGGAGCTGTTCTCTAAAGTCCGTACCGGTCAGGTTCGTGTCCTCTTAGGCAGCACCGCCAAGATGGGCGCAGGCACCAATGTGCAGGACCGTCTGGTGGCACTTCATGACCTGGACTGTCCGTGGAGACCGGGAGACCTTGCCCAGCGCAAGGGCCGTATCGAGCGCCAGGGTAACCAGAATCCTCTTGTCCATGTGTACCGCTATGTGACCGAAGGAACCTTTGACGCATACCTCTGGCAGACGGTGGAGAATAAGCAGAAATTCATCAGCCAGATCATGACTTCTAAATCGCCGGTGCGTTCCTGCGATGATGTGGATGAAACAGCCCTCAGTTTTGCCGAGATCAAGGCTCTGTGTGCTGGAGATCCCCGCATCAAGGAGCGTATGGATTTGGATGTGGAGGTATCCCGCCTGAAGCTGATGAAAGCCGACCACCAGAGCAAGCAATATCGTCTGGAGGACCAGCTGCTCAAATACTTCCCGGAGGAGATTGAAAAGCACAAAGGCTTTATCAAGGGCTTTGAATCTGACCTGGAGGTTTTGGCAGCACACCCGCACCCGGAGGACGGCTTTGCCGGTATGGAGATTCGTGGAGACCTGCTGACCGATAAGGAGAACGCCGGTGCAGCCCTTTTGGATGCCTGCAAGGAGGTCAAAACCTCCGATCCGGTGCAGATCGGCAGCTACCGGGGCTATGCCATGTCCGTGGAATTTTCCGCTTGGAAACAGGAGTATACGCTCCTGCTGAAAGGACAGATGACCCACCGGGCAACCCTTGGTACAGACCCTCGCGGAAATCTTACCCGTATCGACAATGCCCTCGCTCAGATGCCCCAGCGTCTGGAGGCGGCAAAGGCCCAGCTGGATAACCTCTATCAGCAGCAGGCTGCCGCAAAGGAGGAAGTCGGAAAGCCATTCCTTTATGAAGAAGAACTGAGATGCAAAAACGCCCGTCTGGTGGAGCTGGATACCCTGCTCAACATCGACGGAAAGGGACAGGCACACACCGAGTCTGTTGTTGCCAAAAGTACACGGCCTTCGGTGCTGGATAACCTAAAACGCCCGGTGCAACCCCGCAGTACAGACAAGAAACCAAAACAGCATGAGGAGGTGCGATAACATGAATACTAACGATCTGAATACAGCCCTTTATGAAAAGATGGCTGCCGAACAGGACAAGTTCCGGGACTGGCTGAAAAGCCAGCCCCCGGAAGAAATCCTGCACCACACCTATGAGTACACCATCCGTGAGGACATCGTGATGGCAATGGAGGAACTGGAGCTGACCGATGCCCAGGCAGAGGCGCTTTTGGAATCTCCCTCGCCGCTGGCGGATGTGTACCGCTATTTTGAAAAGCTGGAGACCGGCTATATGGGTGTGATCCGGGACAGCATTGAAAGCCGTGCCGACGATGTGTGCAGAGCCAAAGAGGAACTGCGAACAACACCGGTCTATCCATATTCTGCTGCCTATGCGTCCGAGCATGGGGAAATGGCACAGTACAACCTCTCATATCAGGCGAACAGCGCCTGCAAAGAAGCCATTGAGCAGACCATCAGCGCCCACTATGCAGAGAATCGGCCGGATACGGAGGCTGCGGTCAAAGATGTGCTGGAAAAGTTCGGGACGGAACGGGTACAGTTTATTCTTGCCAACACCATCCAGCGCAAGAACTATGACGGGCGTATCTCTCAGGACAATAAAGCATGGGCAAAAACCATTCCTACGCTGGAGGACAGTGGCGCTTCCCGCCACTGTGCCTATCTGGTGGTAGATCAGGTCAATCCCGGTTTGACCGACCTGTTCACCAGACAGTTCCGAAAAGTCGCTCAAGAACAGCAGAAAAGCTCTGTCCTGCAAAAGCTCAAGCAGGAACCGCCTGCCCGCAAGCCTGCCACCCCGAAAAAACGGGAGCCGGAGCGATAACCATGGCAAAGCGCAAGCGGGATGTGCCGGTTTTGTTTTGGGTGTCCGCAGAAGAACTGGAACTGATCCATCAAAAGATGCAGCAATACGGGACAGAGAATTTGAGCGCTTATCTGCGGAAAATGGCGCTGGATGGTTATGTGGTCAAGCTGGAACTGCCAGAGCTGAAGGAGCTGGTCTCCCTGATGCGCCGAAGCAGCAACAACTTGAACCAGCTGACCCGCAAAGTGCATGAGACCGGGCGGGTTTATAATGCTGACTTGGAGGATATATCCCAGCGGCAGGAACAACTGTGGGAGGGTGTGAAGGAAATCCTTACTCAACTCTCCAAACTTTCATAACAGGGATAGATACTCCATTTGCGGAGGGAGGAACGGCGTTTCTTCGCCGCACCTTCCTCCGCTTTTTCTTTTTGTCTGTATCCTTGTCTTTTGCCTGTCCGTACCGGATAATATGAGTAGAATAAGAAGCGTAGCAAAGGAGTGAAAACAGATGCTGACCTTTGAAAAGGTGCTAGAGATTTTTGCGGATTACCTAACCGCAGACGAGACCATAGAAGTTTATATCAGCCGCCATGGATGTGTAAGAGTTGAATTTGACCAAGATTTTCACTATTGCTCTGGCGAGGTGTGCCATACTCCCAAGGAACTGTTCGACCTCTTAGCCGATGATTACCGGACTTATCTGGAGATTGAACTGACCAAAGGAAAACGGGAAGTGACGGAAGATGATGAGAGAGAAGCGGATGCCCTATGCAAACAGTATCTGGAGCGTTGGAAGGAGGAACAGAAATGAAGATTTTGAAATGTCTGCTGATGATCGTAACTGCACCGGTCATTTTGGTGCTGACGCTTTTTGTCTGGCTCTGCACGGGGCTGATCTACATATCCGGTCTGGTGCTTGGTCTGCTCAGCACTGTAATTGCTCTGCTTGGCGTGGCTGTGCTTATTACCTATTCCCCGCAGAATGGTGTGATTTTGCTGGTTATGGCATTTTTGATTAGCCCGATGGGGCTGCCACTGGCTGCAATCTGGCTACTGGGCAAGGTGCAGAGTTTGAAATTTGCAATTCAGGAGTTGGTTTATGGATAAAAATACGCAAAACCATAAAAATGCCAGACACCGTCTGTTAAATTTGGGAAAAGGAATTTTATATCCACGACTTTACTTTTGAACTAATATTGAATATAATATTAGTACGAAAGGAAGTGACATGATGGGACAATTTGAACAGCTGGATCAGATGCTAACAGCACAAGAAGGAATGCTGCGAACATCGCAGGTCGTATCTTCTGGAATTTCAAAGCCGGTATTTTATGATTATGTGCGTTCACGAGATTTGGATAGAGTTGCACATGGGATTTATCTGTCCAAAGATTCCTGGGTGGATGCCATGTATCTGCTTCATTTGCGATTTGAACAAGCAGTATTTTCACATGAAACAGCTTTATTTTTTCACGATCTGACAGACCGTGAACCAATAGAATATACAGTTACGGTCAAAACTGGATGCAATCCAAGCAAAATGAAAGCAGAAGGCATTCAAGTTTTTACGATTAAAGCAGACTTACATGATGTAGGACTTACAACAGCGAAAACTCCGTTCGGGCATACTGTGCCGGTTTATGATATGGAGCGAACGATCTGTGATTTGCTCAGAAGCCGTAGCAGAATTGAAATTCAGACCTTTCAGGGAGCACTGAAAGCGTATGCCCGTAGAAAAGATAAGAACCTGCGAGCTTTAATGCAATATGCTGGGATGTTCAAGGTGGAAAAAATTTTACGACAGTATTTGGAGGTACTTTTATGATAAAAACAGCAAGGCAGCTTAAAGATTTAATACGAAACCTTTCCAGAGAAAAATCCGCAGATGCTCAGATTTTAATGAGGAACTACATGATGGAGCGTTTTTTGGAGCGTATTTCTCTTTCTGAGTATCGTGATAAGTTTATCTTGAAGGGTGGTATGTTGGTAGCGGCTATGGTTGGATTGGATGCCCGCTCTACGATGGATTTGGATGCAACCATAAAAGGAGCTAATGTTAATGTGGAGGATATTGAGAATCTAATTTCATCAATCGTAACTGTTCCGATTGATGATGGTGTTAAATTTCAGCTGAAAAGTATTTCGGAGATTATGGATGAAGCAGAGTATCCGGGGATTCGTGTCAGCATGAGTACAACATTCGATGGTGTAGTGACCCCTTTGAAAATTGATATTTCTACGGGAGATGCAATCACTCCAAGAGAGGTTCGGTATTCATTCAAACTTATGCTGGAAGATCGCTCCATTGATATTTGGGCTTATAATTTAGAAACTGTGCTGGCAGAAAAACTGGAAACCATTATTACCAGAACCACAACCAATACCCGCATGAGAGATTTCTACGATATTTACATTTTAGAACAGCTGCATGGAACCACGCTGAACCCGAAAATTTTACATGATGCGCTTCTGGCAACTGCTCATAAACGGGGATCGGAGAAGTATCTTAACCAGGCTGAAGAAGTTTTTGACGAAGTGGAAAATGATTCGGTTATGCAAAAACTTTGGGAGGCATACCGTAAAAAGTTTTCTTATGCTTCTGATTTGGAATGGGATGTGATTATGAAAGCAATTCGCAGGTTATATGTTCTTTGCGAGAAGGGCATCAGCTTATGAAAAAGCATGGACACTATTGTAAAGTTTGTGGTGAATACAAAGCCAACGAAAAATTTTCAGGCAAAGGTCATGCATCCCACATTTGTAAATCCTGTGCTTCGCTACCAGCAGAAAAGCAGGCTGAACTGATGACACTGAATCGTCTTTTGAATCTTCCATGGAGGCTATCGAAAGAGCAGTTGTCCTGGCTGAAAAATCGACTAAAGGATAGGCGGCCTGATGTCCGTGCATTGGCGCAAGAGCAATATGAAATGAGATTTCCACCAAGACACTTAGAAGATGATGAGTTCAATTTTTTCGATGAAGAAAGTTTTATAGAATAGTGAAAGCGGTCTGCTATGGCAGGCCGTTTTCTTTTCGGGAAGGAGGTCTGACCTATGGCAACCACGAGAATCATGCCGCTTCATGTCGGCAAGGGCCGCACAGAAAGTCGGGCGATCAGTGACATCATCGACTATGTGGCCAATCCCAAAAAAACAGATAGCGGCAGGCTTATTACCGGCTATGCGTGTGACAGCAGGACTGCGGATGCAGAGTTCCTTCTGGCAAAGCGGCAGTACCTTGCCACGACCGGACGAGTGCGCGGTGCGGATGATGTGATTGCCTATCATGTGCGCCAGTCCTTCCGCCCCGGAGAGATCACTTCGGAAGAAGCAAACCGGCTGGGCGTAGAATTTGCCAAGCGTTTTACCAAGGGCAATCATGCCTTTGTGGTCTGCACCCACATAGACAAGTCGCACATTCACAATCACATTATCTGGTCATCGGTCAGCTTAGAATATGACCGGAAATTCCGAAACTTTTGGGGCAGCACCAAGGCAGTCCGACAGTTAAGTGACACCATCTGCGTCGAAAACGGACTGTCCATTGTGGAGAATCCGAAACCTCACGGAAAGAGCTATAACAAGTGGCTGGGCGATCAGGCAAAGCCCTCTCACCGAGAGCTGCTGCGTGTAGCGATTGACAACGCATTATCACAAAGTCCTGCTAATTTTGAGGAACTGCTGAAGCTGCTGCAAGAGTCCGGCTGTGAAGTATCAAAGCGCGGAAAATCGTATCGTTTGAAACTCCCCGGCTGGGAGAAAGCCGCCCGAATGGACAGCCTGGGCGAAGGATATGGATTAGATGATTTGCAGGCGGTTCTCTCCGGGAAGAAAACGCATACCCCACGAAAGAAAATAGTTACACAGGCAGAGACGCAGAAGGTCAATCTGCTGGTGGACATTCAGGCAAAATTGCAGGCTGGAAAAGGTGCTGGCTATGCTCGATGGGCCAAGGTGTTCAACCTCAAGCAGATGGCGCAGACCATGAATTACTTGTCAGAGAATAACCTGCTGGAGTATGCGGTTTTGGAAGAAAAGGCTGCGGCTGCCACGGCACATCACAATGAGCTTTCGGCGCAGATCAAAGCGGCTGAAAAGCGCATGGCAGAGATTGCTGTTCTGCGTACTCACATTGTAAATTATGCCAAGACCCGTGAGGTCTATGTGGCATACCGCAAGGCAGGCTACTCTAAGAAATTCCGGGAGGAACATGAGGAAGAAATTCTGCTCCACCAGGCTGCTAAGAATGCCTTTGATGAGATGGGCGTCAAGAAGCTGCCCAAGGTCAAAGAGTTACAGACGGAGTACGCGAAATTGCTGGAAGAAAAGAAAAAGACCTATGCCGAGTACCGGCGTTCCCGTGAGGAAATGCGGGAGCTTTTAACGGCAAAGGCCAATGTGGATCGAGTGCTGAAAATGGAGGTAGAACAGGATGTTGAAAAAGAAAAAGACCACGGCCAGCGATAAGCTGGTCCTGGTCAAAAGCGTTCGTAGAACGCGCAGCCACAGAATGAAATTCTGTGTTCAAAGGGGCTTGGGGGCACTGCCCTCAACAAGCAGTTTGTGGCGAAATGGATAGCCACAAGCATTGCTTGCCACAATATGCTGCGCATAAAATAAAAAACTAACGACGGGACATTTACTGCCTCCTATCGTTAGTTTTCTGTGTTTAAGCGACTTATAAAACCAATCAGCATAATCAGATCGTCATCTGACATCTTTCTCATTCCGTCCAAAGCCTTCTTGATAAGCTGAGGGTTATTTTCCTGTGCATCAAAAAATTGAAGCGGTGTGATTTCAAAATATTCACAGATGTTGAGAAACTGCTTCATAGACGGCATAGAACGCCCAGAAGAAATCGCCTGAATATAGCTTCTGTTCTGCCCTAACTCCATGCTCATCTGATATTCTGAAACGCCTTTTTTCAATCGTAATTCTGTGATTCGATTGCGGATAAATTCTTCGTCCATACGCTCACCTCTCTGCTCTTTTAGCATAGCAGAAAGCAATTCTTGATACTTCGTATGTGTTGTGTTATAATTTTATAATACAACCTTTATACGCATTATTATTTGCGTTATTTTTGCTTTATATGCGTAATCAAGGCAGTTATCAAGGGTGATTTATATGAATCAGTATGCCTGCGCCATTACCGGCCACCGACCAACAAGATTTTGCTTTGGATATAATGAGGAAGATCCCCTATGCCAAAAATTAAAAGAATGTCTCCTGGAGCAGTTTCGGATACTTCATGACGAGAAATTTGTCCGTACTTTTTTTGTCGGCGGTGCTCTTGGTGTGGATATGTGGGCTGGAGAACAGCTGCTGACATTGAGGGCACAAACGGGATACGAAGATATTAAAATTGTCGTTGTAGTTCCCTTCATCGGTTATGACTCTAAATGGCCGGATCAGAGTAGACATAGATTGAAAAAGCTGATCCAAAACGCAAACGATTCCATTGTTATTTCACATTCTGCGGATGTTTCCAGTTATAAAAAAAGGAATTACTATATGGTCGATCATGCAGAGTACCTCATCGGTGTGTTTGATAATCAGAAAAAGCTGCGTTCAGGCACAGCACAGACAGTCAACTATGCCTTACATCAGGGAAAAGTAATCTCTCTGATCCATCCAGACACTATGGAGATAACAGCCCCTGCGCCTTAACAAATTCACAAAAATTTTTCATTAGCATTTCCAACAAAATATTTTCATTGAAGGGGTGCTGTGATATAATAAGATATAAAACTACGCTCAGAATAAATGGTGCCGCTATGAACAAATATATTGGACAGCAATTTGCTGCTTTAAGATACGAAAAAAATATTTTGGTTGTTGAAGAAACTACATCTGCTGGTGGATGCGGCTCCTTCAACGCGGTTTCTTCATGTCCTGCGTCAGCCTGTCTTTATGACAGTGCGGCGTGGGGCTTTTTTATTGCCTGAAAGGAGTATGAGAACATGAGTCTGAAATATACCTGCCCCAGCTGTGGAACCCCATTGGGTTATGAGGGATTGTGTTGGAAATGTAAGTGCGAGCAAGAACGGCAAGCTGCTCTGGCCTGGATGCCGGAACAAATTGTCGAAAAACAAAGAAACTTGATACAGAACATCCAGAGGCTGGCTGATATGGAGGACCCAGAGTTCGCCGACTTTTGGCAGCTGCTTGGCTACCATGATGCCATCACCCCGGAGATTCAGCGAGTGGCACTGGCCGCAGAGGTGTTCTGGCCCTGTGAGATCTATTATCATGCTCCCGCCGATGTGCGGGATGGTCTGATCCATGCGCTGTTGTCCGCAGAATATTCCAGCGCGGCCTCCAACCTGATGAGTTGCCTTGCTATGCAAGGAGATGACAAGGCAATGGAGACTCTGCTGGAGCTGGAGCGAAATCCCCGGCCCTGGCGCAAGGGCCTCTATGTGGACCCATCCAGCTATGCGCAGATCGGAGGCTGGACCTTCGACAAGGAGGGCCAGAAAATCCAGCTCAACTTCGATACCTGCTATCCTATGGTCAAAGGAACCACCAGCGAGAAATCTCCCGTCCGCATTGGCCGGGCACGGGAGGACACATGCCCCCACTGTGGCGGACGCATGGTGGACATGCTGGTGCTGGATGGCCGGGATGAGCGGCTGAAATTTCTGGGGTTGGATGGTATTCTGACTGCCACCTGCTGCCCCAACTGTGTGGGATTCTTGAAAGGTCCAGCCTTTAACAGTTTTACCCTGGATGGCGGCGTGGAAGTCTTTCCCTCCGAGCTCTTTGACGGGGCGGAGAAAACGGATTGCTATGTCAGTCCCGAGGACTACAAGGCCCTCACGGAAAATCCCTTTGTGCTGGGCGAAGCGCCCGTGCCCCTGTTTTACGGTGCGGCCTGCCAGGATGTGAACACGGTGGGTGGCTTTGCCAACTGGGTACAGGACGCGGAATATACGACCTGCCCCCACTGCGGGAAACCTATGAAATATCTGGCCCAGATCCAGTGGGATACGGTGTTTGACTGTGCGGAGGGCACGCTCTATGTGGAATTCTGCCCGGACTGCCATATCGTATCTATGCAGCATCAGCAGACCTGAGAGGAGACCTTGCCATGAGTTTGCCAAAGCGTGATGGCGTGCATGACCGCTACTATCTGATCCAAAAGCCGGACACTTCCCCGGAGGTGCTGGCGGAGGCGGATCTCTGCATTCAGGATGTGCTGAACGGCACCGCTCGTGAAAATCACTCCGCCTACCCGACCGTGGTGCGAAACCACAACGGGACGCCATTTCTCCCTGATCAGCTGCTGGAGCGGTATCTGACCGGGCTGCCGTTGAAAGGATTTCCCTGTGAGGATGCTGTCTCTCTCTGCGACGCCATACGGCGGCTGGTGGGCTGGCAAGAGATCCGCTATAAGTTGGAGAAGTACATAGAAAAGCAGGTGCAGGAGCGGTTCTTCCTTGTGGGAGAGCGGGATGATGGCTTTACCGTCTTTCCGCCCTGCACAGTACTGCCGGAATTGCGTCCGGAGGATGTGGACGAAGGTCTGCTGCGCTTTGCCTGCTATGTGGCGATCTGCCATACCGTGTACGGGCAGAGTTTTGAATCCCTCACCACCGAGCACATCCTCGGCTTGGTTTCCCAGCTTCGCCCAGATATGGTGAAGCAGCTGAAAACAGCCGGCAGCGGCAAATTACCAAAGGACATCCAGCAGCGTAAGACGGAGCATTTCAACGCATCGGCCAATGATGCGTTTGCCACTATCCGCATCACCGCCAGGGACTCCACGGAGGAGTGCTATGCTGAAATCCTGGACTACCTGTGTGCGGTGCTGGAGCAGGAGGAATTCCCCTGCAGTTACTCAGTGGAGTTCAGAGGAAAGGAGAAAATCTATCTGCCCATTCCCGGCTTGCCCAAGAAGGGAGTCAATCAGCTCTTTGCCTGCGCTGTGCAGCACCCCAATCTGCATCCAGCTATGGAGCGATACGCTCGTCTGGCTATGCGGGAGTTTGAGTGGTACCAAAACCTTGCGGACGAAGCCTGTGCTATGCCTGGCACCTTTGCCGTGTTCGCCCTGGGACTGGAAGGGCCGAAGTGGTGGCGGCTGGTGTGCGATTACCTGGATCGATGTGATGACGAGCACTCCTCTTTGCAGGAGAAGTTCCTGCATATTCTGTTCAAGCAGTACGGGTTCACTGCCCAGTCCCTGCCGGTGCTGGTCCACGGAGTACAGTCCATGCAGAATCTGAAGCCCGCAAAGGAGTTCCGCGCCCTGATCGCCAATGAGGAGAGCCTGGATGCTCTGCTGGAGATCAAAGGGCATCTGGAATATTACCTGCCGGAAGAATCCGGCAATGACAAAAGGGCGCTGGCCTACCTGTGGCGTGATGTGCTCTGGGCCATTTGGGGCACAGCCTCTGAAAACGGCGGCAGCAAGGTCATCAAGACAGCGCCCAAGGAACTGAAAGAGAAATATCAGCAGGTATTTGCGTAAGGAGAACACCATGAAAAAGAGAACGGTCAAGGACTTTATTGCCCTGTACGCCCCAGAAGATGAGGAAAAACTGGTACTGATTCAGGACGGTGTCAGCGCGGACAAAACCTTTCTGGATACCTACTGGGCGGCGCATACCCATGCCCTCGCCATGGCGGATGTCCAGACCGGACAGGCGATCTCCGGTCGATGCTACCTGAGCTGGCCGCTGACGGACAAGGAACGGGATGCCGGCGACTATTCCAAGCGGTTTACCAAGGGCCAGATCTACCGGATCAAAGCCCGCGGCTGGAAAGGTGATGCCCTCTACGAACCTCAGTGGTATGTCACTGAGGTACTGGAGGAAGGCGTACCCTGTCCGGCACTGGAGGAGATTTGGGCGGAATACACAAAGCCCATTCTTCTGGAGGACGAAGTGCTGGGAACCCTCACGCTGGATCGTGAGATGAGCATATTCGAGGGGACCTGTATGTGGATGGGAAAAGAAGTCCGGATCTCGTTGGATGTGGAGATTGAAAAGAAAGCGTCCTGGACCCGTGTCACCAATGTGATGAAGAAACTGGTGGCAGACCAGGAAACCTGGGATAAGTCCCTGCGAGCGATGGCTGCCCAGAAGCTCACCGCTCAGGCCAACGAATGGCTGGCGGACAATGACCAGACCGACCGTGACCCGGAAAAAGACCCCATCACCGAGGATGAGTTTGCCCGGCGCATCCTCCTCACCGAGTTTACAGTATCTCCCGGCGGCCGTTTTACCGCCTGGTACGAAGACGACGATATGTTCTGGGGCCATGTGATCACTGTGGGTGGAACGCTGAAAAAAGGCCCCGTTGACGCTGATATACAGGGCTGACAACAACCGTTTACAGGAGGAGGCATCCATTATGTGCGAGCACTGCCGAAACATTCAAACATGGAGAAAATTTGATGCCCCCAAGGACTACCTGGCCTGTATTGCCTATATCCAGCAGTTGGTGGAACAAGGTGAATTTGAACTGATTGTAGAGGAATCCACCTGTCCGCTGGAGAAGGTAAAGAATGAGGATGGGTGGGCAGACGAAATTATGGCTCACATGATTCGGTGCAAGCACTGCGGTCAGATCTTCACCTGTGTAGTCAACACCTGGCGAGGCAGCGGACACTTCAAAAAAGGCAAAGGATGACACGGAAAAGGCGGTGAAACGATGAATCAGGCAGAAAAAGCAGAGCTGCTGGAGCAGATTGAGAAGTGGAATGATGCGGATGAGTTTGCCCGATGCATTGAGGCTATCGAAGCCATCCCGGAACAGGAGCGGGATTATCTGCTAACGCTAAAACTGGGCCGAGCCTACAGCAATCTGGCGGTGCTGGGTGACCACGGGGCCCTTGGCGAGAACGCTGAAGTAGATGGAGATCTTCTCCGGCACGCCATTGATCTACTGGAGTCCGTTCGCACCCAGGGTGAGAACGATCCCTACTGGAACGCCCGGATGGGCTACTCCTGCCTGATGGCATACAGCTCCGCAGCCACCGCCTATGAATACGCAAAACGCTGGCTGGCTCTGGCCCCGGATGACCCGGACGCCCAAAAGCTGGTGCGGGACTGCGAGGAGTATCTGGAGGAGGGAAATTCCTTGGAACTGGATTGAAATGAGCGGGAGGAGATTATCCGGCGGGAGACCATTCCCCCTGCCGACGATGACATCCTCGGCCATGTGAAAGTACATATCGACCAGCAGTTCGGTGTCTATACCCAGCTCCTCACAGATAACAGCGACCCAGATTACCCGTTGGAGATCGCCGTCATCCCGCCCCGGCTGGATCATGACTACTACACCCTGGTTACTGTGGGCCTGAGCCGGCATCGGATGGGTTTCCCGGAGGAGCGTCGGGAGGAAAAACTGGAACGGGCGGAGCTGCTCATCAACCTGCCCCGAGACTGGAGGCTGACAAAGGCGGACTGCCGGGAGGAGCGGTGGAACTGGCCCATCCGGATGATGCTGGCCACCGCCCACTTCGCCATGGAGGACCCGGAGGTAGGGCTGGAATCCAGGACTACACTGGATGAGGGTGAGGATGGCATCCCCTTCGCGGAGAACACGGAACTGCGTGGTGAGATCCTACTCTGTCCTGGTGTGTTTGGGACGGACTCCTTTTTCTGCCGCCTGCCGGACGGGGACGAAGTCAACTTCTATCAGGTGATTCCCCTCTATCGGGAGGAGATCCAATACAAGTTGGAGCACGGCTCGGATGCCCTACTGGACCTCTGCCCGGACGAGAGCTTGGAGGTCATCAATCCGCACCGGCTCAATGTGGTCACAGACCGGGAGAAAATCAGCTACGACCCGGCGGAGATGGACAACGCCGCAGAGCAGATCAAGAAGATCCGGGCACTTCACCTGCCAGTAGATGAATTGGATGCCTGCAATCGGATGGCCTTCTTCCTGGGCTGGGCTATGAAACGAGGCCAACTGAGTAACCCATTCCTCTCCCAGCATCGGGAGGTGGTGGAGGCGGTTCGGGCCGGAAAGGGGCCTGATCTACGGGTGTTCATCCTGGATAATCTGGATGGGAAATTGTCTACTCAGTTCTTTGACCGGAGAGGCTCTGGCTTTGCCCAGTGGTACGCCCAGGACAACCGTTCTAACCCCTATGTCTACCTCCGGGACTGCCGGAATATCGTCTTGGCCAGGCTCAAAGACCGCGTCTGGAACAGTATTGCGGAAAAAGAAGCGGCCTACCTACTTCTACCATATACCGAAGAAATCCGTCAGAGTGTGGAGCAGCTGTTGGATGAGCGGTATCAACAGTATCTGGAAGCGGAATTTGCAGATGACCCCGAGGAGCGCGTGGCGCGGGCAGCGGAAGGGAAACCGGCTGTCATTCCCGACTGGGACGGCCCTCTGTTCTGCTACGCTTCCGACCGCGTCGCCCAGGATGGGTGCAAGGTGCAGATTATGGACCGGCTGTTCCCCGAGCGCGAGGATATGGGTTGGGAGAGCGGTTGGGCCTTCTACTCCGGGGATGAGGGCGATGTGTACGGCGAAGGTGATGAATACTACGAGTCGCACTGCGGCTTCTATGATATCCGTGACATCTGCCGCATCGACCCAGACATTATCCGATTTCTGAACCTACCTTGCGGAACCATGCAGATGCGCAGTGAAGATGGAGCATGGTATGAGGTAATACGCGATGACGAAGGTGAGGAGGAAACTTAAATGAATGGCGAGCAGATCACAGCTTTTTTACAGGCACACTGGGAGTGGGTGACTTTGATCATGGGCATTGTGTCCGTGGCTGGCTCAATTCTGAATTGGAACTGGATGTGCGACCCCACCGGTAAGCCGGACTCTCACCGCTATGGCCGCGGCTCCAGGCGGGTGATCTTCTTCCTACTGGGAATCGTGCTGATTGTGACCAGCATCATGTCCTGGGTGCTGTAAGGAGGACGAACGATGAGCGAAAAATATCCTACCTGGCTCACCGGCCATGTGAAGGAGTGGGCACAGAAACGCCTGCCCACCGTGACATTGTGTTCTACCACTGGCAATGAACTGCTGGAGGTTTGGTACTACGGTGACCTGTTGACCTTAAACGCAGAACCACAGCTATATATTGTTCCCAGTTATTTCGCTCCCGAACTTGTGACAGCTCGTGACCCGGAGAATGGCGAGGAGTTCGTCATCTTCGACGGTGGGCGGCATGGCTACGACAATATGTTCTGCGAAGAACATGATCCAGCCGAACTGAAGAATCGTCCCCTCAAGCGGTATGAGATCTCCGCCTCC
>OGEZ01000421.1_pt1 | contig 38594 bp, 45 predicted proteins | sample 1570831 | NCBI WGS metagenome assembly OGEZ01 (sample SAMEA2582059, study PRJEB24529) | metagenome | biome: Human gut stool | place: China | collected 2011
AGACCCCTCCAAGAGAAAAAAGGTATAAAACTATGACTAATTTTTTACTTTTAAATGAAAATAAATTAAATTTATAAAAAAACTACACCCTCCATCTTAGATGTCTAAGATTTTGGGTGCAGTACATTTCTCCCTTGCTCTCTCTTCCTAATGATATTATTTTTTAATTATACTAGTTTTGACAATAGATAATCATGAATTTCTATATTCCATTTTTGTATTAAATTAGCTCCATAATATACTCCAAAGAAAAATAAAGTATTGAATAAAACAATCCATTTTTTATCGTTGTCTGTATAAAATGTTACTAACATAACAATAAAAGAAAAATGAGCTATAAATTTCATAAGCAAATTAAGTATATTAAAAACGAATATTATACTGATAATTCTTCCAATAAATCAATTTATAAATAATGCTACAAGTATTAAAAATTTAACTCCCTCTTTTTTTATTTCCATATTATTTCTCCCCTTTTTCTATCTTTTCAATAGCATTAGATAAATACTTTTTTAATGTTGAATAGTATAAATCTTTTTGTTTTTCTTTCATTTCTAACATAACTTCAATATTAAAAGCTGGAATATCTTTTTCTAAATCATTTAGTGCTATTTCTTCAACTTTAAGTTTTGTATACTCATCTAAATCTTCAAATTTATTTTTAGGTTCTATATTAGTCTTTTTTCTTTTACTTTCTGATTTAGAAGATAATTCTTTAACTTCCTCTACTTCAGATACTACTAACTTAGGTTCTGCTTTGGAACTTTCTATTGTTTTTATCAAATAATTTATATTTTTAAATTCTGTATTTATATTTTTATAAGCAAATTTTAATCCTTCTATTACTACCTTTTCTTTTTGAAAATGATTCAGGATTTTTTGTAGATTTTTAGCATTTAAAAAAGGTTTTATAAATCTATTTTGCATAGCTTTTTTTATAGCATTATCTAATTCTTCAGAGATTACTACTTCTTTTTTGCTCTTACTACGAGTTCTTTCTTTTTCTACTTTCCAAGAGAATTTTAATTTTTTTATACTTTTCCCTTCTTTTATTTTTTCTATTTGAAAATCAGGAAAATATTTTTCAAGGTCTTGCTTAATAGGTTTTAGTACTCTCACATCAACATGAGTCATTCTATATGTTGTAGGAACTCCAAGCTCTTCTCTAAATTTTTCTATTGAAATTTCATACCAACCAGTACTACTGAACTGCTTCAATAGTCTAAATAAATTTTTTGAATAAGTTGAGTTTAGTTGTGAAAATTGAATTAAATCCATTTTGCTATATTGCTGTATAAAATTATTTAACATATAACTAAAACTATCATTTACTTGTATAACAATATTTTTTTCTGTATGGTCTATACTATACATATTAAATAATACAAATGCTGTTGTTTTCTTTTCACTTTTGAACTTCAATTTCATAGTCAGTAATTTATCATTAATACTCTCAAGATATTCTGTAAATCTAGCAATACCAACATGATTATAATTTATAATCTTTTTTAATTCATCAAAATTTATTTCTAATATATTGGTATTTTGTTCATTAGCTTTATAACAAAGAGCAAAAAATAAATCTAATTCTTTTTCCTTGAACTTACTAAAGTTTAATAAATTTAGGTCATTATGATACTTAACTTCGTATTGTACTATATTAGTACACTCATTGCTTTCTTTTTTAGTTCTTCCCATATAAAATCTCCTAAATATTTTTATACAAGACAACTTTTTTTTTATATGTTGCCTTATATTATTATAATACTATATTTTTCAATGATTTTCAATAGAAAAATTAATTTTTTTTAAAAACCAAAATGATGTCTTAACTAATCCAATAAGTTGCCTTGAATAATCCAAAATGATGTCTTAACCAATCCAATAAGTTGCCTTGAGCAATCCAAAATGATGTCTTATAAAAAATAAAAACCTTGAAAAATTAAGGTTCTTAAATCCAAAATGTTGCCTTAATATGTTTCAGAGATTAGGAAAATTAAGGGTTTTGAAGGGGGTAAAATTATTTAAAAGATTATATTAAAAGATTATATTAAAAGATTCTCTAAAAAAATTATTTTTAAAAGAAGAATTACTTTATAAAATAATAAATTAAAAGAAATTATAGCAAATAAAAAAATTTAAGAAAAAATAAAAACCAACATATTAATATTAATTTAAAGCTTTTAATTTATTGAATAAAGAGATTTTAAATAATTAAATGATAAAACTATTGATTAAAACATTGAAATGGGTTTAAAATATATTTAAGAGCTTTATAGCCATTATGGAAAAGAACTAAATTTGATAGGAGGCATAAGTAAATATTTTATACAAAGTATGCAACTCTTATTAAGTTTAATTATACACAAAAAAGTATTATTTTTCAATAGATTTCAGTAATCTAATTTTTATTAATAAAGACATCATTTTGGATTTAGTACAAAAAACTTGAAATATTTAAAAATATAGGTTACAATTTGAATAACTCAAAAATTGAAAAAATAGGCAAACTAATAGACATTATCTTCGCTCCAAGTGTCCCTAACCTTAGGAAAGTAAAGAGCCGAGTTTTAAAAACCTGCGTTGAGCAGTTTTTTAAAATAGAAGATAGTGCACGATTAAGCATATTGAAAATATGCTATCGTGATATATCAATTTTGCAAATTGAACTCTTGCGAGTGGAAAATTACTTTATTAACTTTTTAGAATGTTTAGAATGAAAGGAGGATTATTATGGCTATATTCAATTTTCATATGGATACTAGTACAAAAAGTGGATTAGCAAAATATAACTATAATTCACGTAATGGTAAATATTCATATAAAGAAGATTTTTTATACTCTGCTAGTTATAATCTTCCTAAATTTTGTGAAGGAAAAGCTGAAAAGTTCTGGGAAGCTGGAGATTATTATGAAGGTGTTGATAGAACAAAATATAGAAAAATTGAATTTTCATTACCAACAGAATTATCAGATGAAGAAAATATTGAACTTGCAGAAAAGTATGCCAAAGAATTATTAGGAAAAAATTATGTTTATTCTTTAGCAATTCATAAAAAAGAGAGTTCAAAAGAAGGAATAAATAATATTCATTGCCATATAATTTTTTCAGAAAGAAAATTAGACGGAAAAGAAAGAGAAGAAGACTCTTTTTTTAAACGTCCAGATTTTGGGGGATTAGAGAAAGATAGAAATTTGCAAAGCAAAAAATTTTTATACCATACTAGACAATTATGGGAGAAAATTGCTAATGAAAAATTAAGAGAAAAAAATATAGAATTAATTAATTCAAAATCTTTATACGAACAAAAGTTAGAAGAATTAAGAAAAAAAAATCATTTAAAAGCTGAAATGCTAGACAGAGAACCTGTAAATATATCTGGAAAACTTTATTATAAATGGAAAAATAAATTTAGATTATCAGATGATGAAAAAAAGGCAGTAGATAAATTTAAATTAGCTAGAATTATAAAGGAAATTAAAGAGGAACATTATAAAATTAAGTTGGAGAAATATAAAAATACTAAACAAGAAACACTTAATTTAGAAATGTTCAATTTAGTCATGGAAAAACATATAGTAATAGAAAAATTAGAGAAAGACAAAGCTAAAATTGAATACATGCAATCTAATATGAAAAATATTACTAAGAATATAATGAATAGACAAGCCCATGCTGAAAGAATAAAAGAATTTGAAGAGCTAAAATCTCAAATGAATTATAATGATAGATATATGAAGTTAGAAGAGTATTTTAAAAATTATAATGAGTTTGAAATTCTTAAAAAGAATAATATTCAAAATAAAAGATATATGGAATTGAAAGAATATTTTATTAGTATAGAAATAAAAGATATTTATGATGAAAATAAATTACTTAAAAAACAAGTATTTATGAATAATAAATATAATCTTGCTAAAGAAAAAATTATCAGAAGATTATATGAACTAGAAGAATTTTCTGATGAAAAATTATATGACTATTATTCTAATTTATCAACTAAAGAAAAAGAAAAATATTATAATACACTTCAAAGTGAATTAAAAGTTTTAAATGAAAAAAAATCAAAAATAGATGTTCTTGTTGATAAAGCTAAGAAAGAAGCTGATATAAAAAATATTAGGACTTCAATTTATGATATGAAAACAAATGGAGATTATTCAAAAATAATTATTGAAATTGAAAGATTAAATAAAGACAAGCTTAATAATATTGAAAAAATAGAACAATTAGAAAAACTTCAACAACATATCCATTCTAAAAATATAGATAAGGAAGTTAATGAAATTTTAAAAGAAAAAAGAGAAAATTTAAAAACTCTTCGTATTGAACAAGATAGTATTAATAGTAGTATAAAAATAAATAAACAAAAAGTATTTAGATGGAAGAAGTTACAACAATTTGAGAGCATAAATACTCCTAAATTAAGGAATGAAAAGAAAAGTTTTGAAATTACTAATTTAAAAAACAAATTAAAATCAATTTTAGGAGGTACTTCTTTAAGACATAGAGGAAGTTTAAAAATAAAAAAAGATGATGACTATGAGAAAGAATAATATGGAAAAGCTAGAAATAAAAAAAATAAAATTAGAAAAAATTAATAATCGACTGGAAAAAACTCTTCGAGAAATAAAAAAATTGGAGAGTATAGAGAATAAAAATTTGAATAAATTACTTAGAAAACAAAGAACACATAATTTAATATTAGCAGGAACTATTTTAGAAATAACTTTAGGTTTAGAGAAAGTCTTAGATAAACCTAATTATCATTCTTTAATTGGATATATTTTAAATTATGATAATATCTCTTTAGATGAAAAAAACAAATTATCCCAACTTGGAGAAGCATTTTTAAAACAAAGAATAGAAGATACAAAAAAAATAAATCAAAATATCATAATAGAAGAAATAACTGAAGAGCAAATAAGAACTTTATTGGTTCTCTCTAAAGATTATTTAATTTTTAAATATATGAGAGATAAAATGAATAAAAATTTTTTAGAATATCTAACAAAAGCTCAATATGAAGAAATTATTTCCAAAATCAAAAATGGAGAAATAAAAAAATTAGAAAGAAATATTTAAAAAGGAAGGAGAAGGAGAAAACCTTCCCTTTTGATAAAATGAACTTTATAGCCATTATATTTTAAATTATAAGATTATAATAATGTATTTTTCATAATGTTAGCTATATCATCTTCTTCTATTCCAATGTACCTTAATGTAATTTTAGGACTACTATGATTAAATGCAATCATAAGTAGTCCTATATTTTTAGTCTTTTTATAAACTGCATATCCCCATGTTTTTCTTAAACTATGAGTTCCTATTTCATATTCTATTTTTAAATCTAATTTAGCTTTTCTTAAATATTGAATTACAGCAGAATAAGAAATAGAATTATTTGGATTAAATGAAGATTTAAATAAGAAAGAATTACATTTAATTTTCTTACTTTTATAATATTTTTTTAGTTCCTTTATACTTTGCATACACACCTTATTAAAATAAATAACTTTACTTTTACCTGTTTTTATTTCCTCTATCTTAGCTCGATTTTTATTAATATCTTCAAATTTTAAATTTAGTATATCAGATATTCTCAATCCTGTATTAAGTCCAATATTAAAAATAGACAAAATAATTATTTTATTATTATCTCTAAAATATTCTTTTAACCTAATAATATCATTGGAATTAATGTATCTAACTTCTTGTCCTTTTTTATTTCCAGTACTTTTAATCTTCATAAATTCTCCTTTATAGTGTTTTAAATAGGTGCATATTTTGTATAAAATATGCACCTATTTTATATTTAATATTTTACAGGAGGTAAAGAAAAATGAAAAGAAAAATTTTCAAAAACAAAAAACTATTATTATTAGCACTATTTATAATAAGTGCTATCGTAACTCAAGGAACTTTAGCTGGACTTAATGTCGTTGATACTATGGAGAAAGGATTGGAGTTTATACAAACAATAGGTTATTATGTTTTAGCAATAGGAATAGTAACATTCATACTTAATATGTTCCTTGGAAGTCGTTCAATACCAGTAGCAGTTGTAGGTGTAGGAGGAATAATAGCAGGGTGGGCTATGGCAAATGTTGAAACAGCAGTAACATGGTTTACGAACCTTTCAGCTGGAGCTTGTTTTTAAGGAGGAATAATGGACTTTCTAATGTCAAGCTTTAAAAATAAGAAAAAACAAAAATTAGAGATTAATGGAGAAGAACCTAAAAATATTATTTTACATTTAAAAAAAGAAAATCATAACTTGAAATTATTATTGGCTTTATCTTTATTAACTACTACATTTCTTGGATATGGATTAGTTGAAAATTCTAAAGCTAATGGAATACAAACATTTTTAGTAGAAAGAATTGGAAAAGAATATGTAATAGCAGGAGATATTGAGAAATTAGCTTCACAACAAAAGATGATTCCAGAAGAGCAAATTATAAGTACGCTTTTTTCTTTTGTTGAGAAAACTAAGTTATTAACATCAGATATTAAATTATATGAAAAAAATTTAGAGAAAGCTAAATATTTGATGACAGAGAATACTAAAAATAAATCAAATTTATATTTGATGTCAGATGATTATAAAGAATTTGTTAAAAAACAATATAGAGTAGAGCCTGTATTCTTAACAGGAGTTAAATTGGATTCTGAAAATTCTTATCAATTAAGATGGAAATTAAGAATAAGTGATAAAGATGGAAATGTAAAGTTTGAAAAAATTTATATGGGGATATTTACTATTAAATTTATTACTGAAATGAAAAGTCCATTAGAAGTAGTAAATAACCCATTAGGAATAAAAATTGTTGATTTTGTTCAAACGGAAGAATTTGAACATAAAAAATAGGAGAGATTATGAAAAAAATATTTATATTTTTAACAGTTTTAAGTTCTCTAGCATTGGCAGGAGAACAAAGATTAAAAACAGATTTAATTGTATCAGCTAAGAAGCAGGAAGTTAAAGAACAGATTTTTTTAGAAAATAACATCTATAAAATTTATACTAAACCACTTGTTGCAACAGCTATAAATTTTAGAGATACGGAACAAATTAAAAGTATTGTATTTGGGGATAGTTATTACTGGAACGCAATTAATCAAGGAAATCAACTTATTATAAAACCATTGGAATATGGAGTAAGTACAAATTTATTTGTAACAACTGATAAAGAAAAATATTATTTTAATGTTGTTTCTTCTAAAGAAAATAGTAATATATTTAATCCAGTTATTAATTTTGCTTATCCTCAAGATGAAATAGTAAAACAGAATAAATTATTAGAACAGAAAAGATATGAAATTCCTTTAAGTGTAACTAATATTGAAGATATGAATTTTCAATATAGATGGAAGAAAAATTTAGAATGGAGTCCTATTTCAATTTCTGATGATGGCGAAAGAACTTATATTTATTTCTCTGAAAAAACTGAAGATATACCAGCCTTTTATATGAAGGGAAATGATGGAAAACCTTCTATTATAATAGCAAATGTAAAGAGAAATCAATCAGGACAAAAGGTTATGCAAATCAATAGAACATTTAAAGAAGGATATTTAAGATTAAACAATAAAGACATTAAGATAATTAATCAAAAAAGAGATAGATAGGGGGACTTTCTATGAAATTAAAAGAAAATATAAGGAAAGCTATCCCAAAAGGAGAAGGTAGAGAAGTTAATTACAAAAATATTTTTGGTCTAATTTTGATAATTTTATTTTTAATTTTTTCTTCAATATATATAAAGGGTTGTGGAAAAGAAGACAAAAAAGAAAAAGTAGATAACAATGTACAGCAAATGAATGCTGGAAAAAATAATATTATAGAGTATCTAACAGCTAAAGATAAAGAAGAAATAACAAATGAAGGAAATCCAGTACTTGAAACTATAAAAGTTGAAGAAGAAGCAGAAGTAGAAAATATAGTAGAAACAAATTATGTTGATGAGTTAATGATGGAACGACTAAGAATAGAACAAGCAAGAAAAAAAACTCCTCTCTCTCCTATTTTATCAAGAGGAAATACTCAAACTTCTAATAATAATAATTCTTCAAGTTTAACATTTCCAGACTTAGTTATTCCTCCTTATCCAGAAATGGAAGGCGACCCTAATTATCAAAAAAAGAAAGCAGAATTTTTAAAAGAGGCGTCTGTAAATGATTTTGTATTACAAAAACCATTAACAGCTCCAATTTCTCCTTTTGAGGTTAAAGCTGGGACTATAATTCCAATTACATTAGTAACAGGAATAGTAACTGATAACCCTGGGGACGTTTTAGGGTATGTTCAAAATGATGTTTATGATACAGCGACTGGAAGAGTATTACTTATTCCAGCAGGAAGTATTGTAATGGGTAAATATAATTCAAATGTAAGTTTTGGACAAGACAGGGCTCAAGCAGTATTTAATAGAATTACATTACCTAATATGAAGTCTATTGATATTGGGGCTATGAATGCTACTGACAGAATGGGACAAAGTGGATTAAAAGATAAAGTAGATGCAAGATTAGCAGATGTATTTATGTCTGTACTTATGTCAGCAATATTAGGGGCTGGAACAGCAGTTGTAACAGAAGATAAAGATGATGGCTGGAAAACATCAGCAGGGCAAGGAGCTGGAGAACAAGCAATAAATGTAGGAAATATTTATGCAACTAAAACATTAAATGTTCAACCAAAAATTTGGATTCGTCCAAGTGGAACAGCAGGATTATTTGTAAGTAAAGATATTATATTAGAACCTTATGAAGATTAAGTTTATGCTACTCCTTTTGTTATAAGGAGTAGCTTTAAAAATAAAATAGAGGAAATATAAATAATATTTTTTGTATCTTATTTTTAATAAATGGACATTGGAAATTGAATAATCAATATAGCTTTTAAAGAGTTTTCTATTCTAATATTTAATAATGGAGGAAATAATGAATAATATTAGACAAATAGATGAAGAGTATAGTGATGGGAGTAGGTATCAAGCATTAAGGAATAATAAGCTTTTTAAGAATAGTGAAATAGAAGTTTATACAAAAGATGGAAAAATAACCCTTATTAATAAATACATACTTGAAGATTTAAAAACGACTTTAAAATTTTCTGAAGGGAAATTAAGTGAAGTTTCTTTTTATGAGAAGGGAGAAGATTACATTACAAAACGTGAAAAACAAATTGAAATGAAGAGATTAAATATTGAGTATTTAGAAAATAAAATAGTAATTTACGAAAAAGCTCCTAAATCATATAATAATCCTTTAAAAAATGGGATTTATTTAGAATATGAAGGAGATAAATTAATTACTAAAGGAAATTATATAGATGGTAAAAAAGAAGGACTTTGGCAAGAAGAAGGAAAAGAAGCTCTATATAAGAATAATGAAAAACAAGGATTAGTTGAAAAATTTAAGTATAAATATAAAAAAGCTAAAACAGAAATAGAAATATTTAATAATCCTATTGATATAATAAAAAATTGTAATAATCTTAAAAATTTAGAAGATAAAATATCAATTAATAATTGGGGAGCTTTTGAGGCAAATTTGTCTTATAATTTATACCATCTTAAAAATATTGAAAAGATTATTTCTAAAGAAAAAATAGAAGTAAAAACAGAAATAATTTCTAAAAGAGAAGAAAAAGATTATATTCAAGAGCATAGAGTTGAAAAAAAGAAAATAATAAGAAAAACTAAGGGAAAAGAGGAAGAACTAGAATTATAAAAAGGAGAACATATGAAGAGTAGTTTTTATGAATACTTTAATTGTTCTTCAAAGGAAGAACTTTATCAAAAGTATAAAAATAATGATAAAGAAGTTCAAGAATTATTTAAATATTTTGATTTTTTAAAAGCTAAAAATACTCAAGACTGGATTAAAAATAAAAGTGATTTAGTTGAGTTTTTAAATGCTTATGCTCCAGCTAAAAATGAACTTCAAATAATAATGTTAAATGCAAGTGGACAGATAAGAAAGTATAAAAATTTTGATTATGATACTTGTAATATAAAAAATATTTTGAAAGAAATTTATGATAATAAAGCAACAAGTTTTATTATGACAGCTAATCTTCCAGATATTACATATAAAAAATTATCTAATCTTTATAATAATCCTTTACAAAGAATGAAAGAATTATCAGAAAAACTGGAAAGTATGGTAGGGTACACAAGTCATACAATTCAAATAATTACTGGAGAAAATCAAATAATTACTAATAATTATGATAACTATGGAGAATATAAACCTCAAGATACAAAAAGAAATTTTTTATCAAATGAAAGTACAATTTTTACTGATACTGATGAGTATAAAGAGTTTATGAATTATATTGCTAAAGAAGAACTAAGAGAATTAAATTTACTAGATGATAGAGAAAAAATAAAAGAGATATTAATAAAAGCTTATAGTGGCTTATCTCAAGAAAATTTTGGAATTATCTTGTATGATAACAATAATAATATAAAAGATATAACAAATCTTTTTGTAGGAAAAATAGATAAATCTCAAGTAGATTTAAGATTAATAACAGGAATTTTATTAAGAGAGGATATAAAAGGAATTGAAATACTTCATAACCACCCTTCTGGGAATTTAAGACCATCAAGAAATGATATTAGTTTAACAGAAGCAATAGAAGAACTTTCAACATTATTAGAGAAAAGATTTACAGACCATTATATTATAGGAAAAGGCTCTATTTTTAGTTTTAAAGAAGAAGGTATGATAGAAAATCCTTTGAGAAAAACTCCTTCTATAAAAATGGAAAAAGTAGCAGAGAAAACTAAAATATTAAATACTAAAAAAGGTAGAAAAATTATAAAAAGGAAAGAGGAGGAATTAGAACTATGAATTTAAATAAAATATCAGAATATAGAAATGATATTTTAGTTAGAGAATACTATGTAAATGATTTTGATGAACGTAATGGTTCATATAAAGAATGGGATAATAATGGACAATTAATATTAGAAGCAAATTATAAAAAAGATGAACTTCATGGGCATTATATTAAATATAAAGAAGGAAAAGTAAGTAAAGATATTTGGTATAGCAATGGGAAAATAGATGGTAAATATAAATCCTATTGGGATAATGGAAATCCTTATGTTGAAATTGAGTATGAAGATGGGAAAATGAATGGAAAATTTACAGCATATTATTCAAATGGTTCTATTCAAAGGGAAGGTTATAATAAAGAAGATAAAAAAAATGGTAAATGGAAATTATATTATGAAAATGGGCAAATAAAAGCTGAGGAAAATTATATTAAAGGAGTTCAAGAGGGAAGGTACAGAATATGGTATGAGAACGGACAACTAGAGTCAGAAGGAAATTATATAAAAAATTACTTAGAAGGGGAATTTATAACATATTATAAAAATGGAAAGCTAAAATCTAAAGGAGAATTAAAAAAATTTTTAGAAGATGGAACTTGGCTTGAATATGATGAAAAAGGGCATGGAGTAAAAAAAATATATGAAAAGGGAAAAGTAATAAATGAAAGTCCAATAGTGAAGAAAAAAATAATTAAAAGTAAAGAAAAAGAAGAATTAGAACTTTAAAAATAATAGGGGGCTTGTATGAAAGAAAAATCTTTAGATTTTTTCTTTCATCAAGACCAAGGGGGGTGTGGGTACTCCCACTATAAAGGAGTGGAATAGATGGATATTATAAATACAGATGGAACTTTTAGAAGATACTATAAGAATAGTAATCTTAAAGAGAGAGGTAAATATATAAATAATGAATATGATGGAGAAATAATAAATTATCTTCCAGATGGACAAATTTGTCAAAAAAGATATTTTAATAAAGGAATTTTAGAAACTATTATATCTTATAAAAATAATGATGAACTTGTACTTAATAATGAAGATATATTAGAAAATTTATTTATTTTAAGAAATAAAGGAAAAAATGATAAGTTAAGAGCATTTCCAAGTTCTCTTTTTAAGGAAATAGATTATATTCCTACTTATTATAAAAATGAAAATTTTGAAGGAGAGCTTTTATTGAAAATATGGGGAGATAATTGTTTATGGCTAATATTTTTAGTTGATGATAGAAAAGTTATTAAGATGGTAGTTTATAGAGATAAAAATGGATTTTATGCTCCTAAAAAAACAAAATTTGATTTTTCAGATAAAGATTTATGGGCTGGAAGGTTTAAAATTAATGTATTACAAGCAAAAACTAATACTAGGTTATTAAAGCCTGTATATGTTGATAATATTGAAATACTTGATTAGTTAATGCTAAAATTGTAAAATAAGGAGGAGAAAGTATGATACTAAAAAGATTGAGATATACATTATTGTGTAGTATAATATTAATAGGGAGTAAAGCTTATGGTTTAACTGTCTATGACCCAGCAAACCATCAGGCTAATATGCAACAATATCAAGTTGCAATACAACAAGAAATTCAGATGTATAAAACTTTAGTAGAGAATATATTACATACTCAAAATCAAATACAACAGCTCCAAAATGACGCAACTAACCTTGCAAGTATAGGAGCAGGAATAATAGGAGAAGAAAATCAGGCATTAGTTCAAACAGTACTTGATTTAAAGAGTATTTATGACAATACTGATTCTATTATACGTAATACTAAGACATTTGAAGCTAACTATAATGATTTATTTCTTAACTTTGATGAGTATAAGAGTTTAAATCATGAACAACTTGATAGAGAAGCTACAAGAGTAGTTAAGCAGATAAATAATAACTTATTAACAAGTATAAAACTTGCTAATAAGTCTAATGAAAATATGGAAAGAGAAAGAACTAGATTAAATACATTTACAACTGGAACATCAAACCTTTCAGGAAACCTTCAAACACAACAAGCTATTAAATCTGTAAATGAAGATATGTCTAATAAACTATCAAGACTTGAAATGTTGATGGCTGAAGATGTAAGAATGAAAGCACTTGAAAAGCAACAAGAAATAACTTTTGAAGAAATTAATAAACAAAGAATAGAAAGGTCATTAGGATTAGATAAATATAAAAAAGAGTATTTTTAGGAGGAAATAATGAAAAAATTATTATTAATGATATTTTTAGTAGGATTACTAGCAAGTTGTGGAGGAGTAGAATTAACACCATTAGAAAAAAAACAAGAGATAGCAAAAAAAGCAATATTTGAAGGAAATAAAGAAGCAAAAGAAGAATTAGATAAAATATTACAAGAATTAAAAGAGAAAGCAGATAGTGGAAAAGCAAGAGAGGAATTAAAAGAATGGAAAGAAGTAATATCAAAAGAGAGTGCTAAAAAAGCTTTAGGGATAGGAAAATATCAGAAGGTAAAATTTTAGGGAGGAAATAAATTATGAGTTCAGGTTTAACAAGATTGATGGAGGATTTAGGATTAAAAAATTTTGATGAACTTAATGAATTTTTAAATAATCCTAAAAATTTAGATAATCCTATTGTAAAAGGATATCAAGAGTTGAAAAAATATATAAAAGAGCAAGAAGAATTAGAAAGATTATCTCCTGAAGAAATAAAAGAAAGGTTTGGAATAGTAGATGAAGGAGATATAGTTAGTCAAGAGGATTTAGAGGGATAATATATGAAAGAATATGAAATAGAAGAATTAAAAGATTTTTTAAATAAAAAACGTCCTTTATCAGAAACAGCTTTAAAGAAAATATATGAAAATTTAAAAACCGATTATGTATATAATTCTAATGCAATAGAAGGAAATACTCTTACATTAAAAGAAACTCAAATAGTACTTGAATATGGAATAACAGTCAAAGGCAAATCTTTAAATGAACATATCGAAGCTAAAAATCAGGCTTTTGCTTTAGATTATTTAGTAGAAGAAGTAAAAAATAAGAGGGAAATAGATAAAAGAGTTATTAAAGAATTTCATCAAATTGTAATAGGAGATATAAATAGGGATATTGCTGGAAAGTTTAGAGTAGAACCTGTAACAATAGGAGGAAGTGAAACTAAAACAGTCAATGCTTTTCATATAGAAGAAGAACTAGATAAATTATTAAAGTGGTATAATAATGAAAAAGAAATGAATATAATAGATAAGGTAGCTGTTTTTCATTCTAAATTTGAGAAGATACACCCTTTCCTTGATGGGAATGGAAGAACAGGTCGTTTATTAATGAATCTTGAATTAATGAAAGAAGGTTATCCTATAACAATTATAAAGAATGAAGATAGATTAGACTATTATTCAGCTTTAGAAAAATCTCAAACAACAGATGATTATACAGATATAAAAAATTTTATAAGAGAAAATGTAAAAAGAGGAATAATAAATTTTCTTGAAGCAATAGAAAATGATTGGAAAAGTGAAATAGAAAAATTTTTAATTGAAAAAAATAAAAAAATAATAAGGAAAACTAAGGAAAAAGAAGAATTAGAATTATAAATGCAAGGGACAGATTTGTCCCCTGCAATATAAAAATAAATTTAAGAAGCTATATTGATTATAAATAATTGATATAGCTTTTTTATTTGCAAAAAATAAGGAGGAACAATGGATTTAACAACCATTTTAGATGAGTTAGTTAGAGAATTAGGAAAGATTCCTACTAGACTTACAGATATAGTTATAGCTTTTATACCACTTTTTATGATGATAGAAGTGGTCTACCAACTTGGTTGGAAAGAAAAATATACAGATGTATTATCAGTTATTAAAGATAATTTAAAGTTATATTGTTGGTTATATTTTTTTGCTATTAATTATACTGAAATACGAGATAGTATGAATAGTAGCATGATATGGTTAGCAAATAAAGCGACAGGAATGCCAATGAAAGATATAGCAGGATTGCCATCAGCTATTTTAAAAAATGGATATATAGAATTAGCAAAAATTTGGCAACTAATGAATGGAATATCATTTGAAACAATAGGGTATTTTTTGTTATGGTTTTTTGGAATAATTATATTATCTTTATTTGCAATACAGATATTTTTAGCATATTTAGAGTATGCTTTAGTAGTAAATATAGCGATTATTTTTCTTCCACTATCAGTTTGGGCAAAAACTTCAGATTGGGGAAATAAAGTATATCCTATAATTTTTTCTCAAAATATAAAAATATTTGTTTTAACAGTAGTAACTAATTTTACAGTTTTATACTTAAATAAAGTTTTGGAAATATCAGATTTTTTAGGTGGGATAAGTTATGTAGCTTCATTGGCAGGACTTGTATATATTAATTATAAAGTGCCAGAAATGGTAGGAGGAATGTTTAGTGGGACACCAGCCACAGGAGGAGCAAATCCAGTAACAGCAGGAGCGATAGCAGGAGGAATAGCTGGAGCAGTTGGAGGAGGTCTAGGAGCTGGTTTAAAAACAGCAGGACAGAAAGTTTGGGGAGCTTATAAAAATAGGAAATCTTCAAAAACAGCAACTGAAACATTAGCAAATAATGTTCCTCAATTACCAAGTAATAAAGAATAGGTGGTAATAATGAAAAAATATCTTATATTATTTCTACTAATTTTTATATTTGTAACACAAAAATATCCAAGAGATATTGGATATCCTAAAATATATGGGAAACCTATATATACAATTCAAGAAATTGGAAATGTAAAAAATATAAAGTTATATAATCCAATAAATTTTTTCAAGATAAATAAGAATTTAAAGAAAAAAACATTTTCAAGTTACATGTTTTATAACATTGTTTTATTAGGAACAGCACCTATGTGTTTGTTCTTAGCCTTGAATGTGAGGGAAAAAAATAAAGATGTATATGGAAATGCCAGATTTGCAAATAGAGAAGAAGTAAAAAAAATGAAATTGAAAAATAAAAAAGGTGTAGTTTTAGGGAAATTGAAAGGGAAAATATTAAGAAGCATAGATGTTTTCCATATAATTATTATGGCTTCTACTAGAATGGGTAAAGGTATAAATAATGTATTAACCACTCTTTTTGATTGGGAGGATTCAGTAATAGTCAATGATATTAAAGGAGAATGTTGGGAAAAAACTTCAGGATATAGAGCAAAGGTATTAAAGCAAAATGTAATGATGTTTGACCCTACTTCTGAAGAGCCAACTTGGACATTTAATCCTTTAGATGAAATAAGATTAAAAACTAAAAATGAATTAGAAGATGTTACTTTAATAGTTCAAACCTTACTTGATGATGGGCTAACTAAGAGCGACCCATATTGGATAGAGTCAGCTATTAATATAGTGAAAGCAGTTGTTCTTCATTTGAAGTATACTAAAAATAATGCAAGTCTATCAGATGTAATAGATTTTTTATCAAGAACTACTTTTGATGAAGATATAAAGGAAATTTTAGGGATAATTACTGATGAAGATGGAAATGATGAGATAACAGAGAATACATTTGAACATGTACAAGATGATACATTTTTAAAAATATATGGAACTAATCAAAAATTACACCCTATTGTAGAACGTTTTTTTGGGCAATATTATAGAACACCAAGTAAAACAAGGGGAAGTACTATGGCAGTTGCTCAATCTAAGTTAGGAATATTTTTAGACCCCAAAATAAGAGCTAATACTCAAACATCTTCTTTTACTATAAAAGAATTAAAAGAGAAAAAGACAAGTTTATATTTAGTTACTCCTCCATCAGCACAAAAGATGACACGTCCATTAACTAGATTAATATATTCTTTAGGAGTATATCAATTAACACCAAGAATGAAGTTCAATCATAAAGAAAAAACATTTTTAGAGAGAACTTTAGGAAGAGTAAAAAAGAAAATAGAGAATTTTATTTTTGTTAGTAAATCTAAAAATAGAATATTATTTTTAATAGATGAGTTCCCTGTTTTGGGGAAATTATCAATAATAGAAGAGGCAGTAGCTTATGTTGCTGGATATGGAATTAAAATGATGTTGATTTGTCAATCTATTAAGCAATTAAGAGCAATATATGGTAAAGATAGCTCTATTATGGAGAATATGGGTATAAAAGTCTTTATGACACCTAATGATGAAGATACTCCAGAAATGCTATCTAAGATGTTAGGAAATAAAACTGAAATTATAAAAACAAGTAGTAGAAAAGGAATAGATGTAGAGAGAAGTTATAGTACTTCTATTGTAGCAAGTCCTTTAATGACTCCAGCACAGATTTCAAATTTACCATATGAGAAAATCTTCATTAGGATTGTAGGATTTCCATTTATAATGGGAGAAAAAATATTTTACTATGACGATAGAGCTTTTAGAGATAAAGAAAACTATGCACCACCTACATATCAAGGAAAAGAAGTAAAAGTAGAAAAAGAAGCAAAATATGAAGAGGAGAATTTAGAAATATTTAATGAAAATGAAGGGGAAAAAGATATTATAAAAGCTATGGAAAAAGCTAAAAACTCATGGAATTTTGATTAATAAAGGAGAAAGAATAGAATGAATGAAGTACAAAGAAAAACAAAGTTAGAAATAAAAAGAGAACAGTTACTAAAAATTGAAGAGCAGAAAAAACAAGCTCAACAAGAAATTAAGGAATTAGAAAAGAAAGAAGAAAGAAAAAGAAATAATAATAATATTTTAGCATTTAACTTAGCCTATGATGGCGAGAAAGCTGTCTTAAATCCATTTTTATTTAGTGGATTAGCAAAATATATAGAAGCTATGTCAGACAGTGAAATAGAAGGTTTGACAGAGGAAGGAAAGAAAATAATAAAACTATCTAAATCAGGAAAACCTATTTTAATAGAAAAAGAGGTAATAGAAAGTGAACAACAGTAGAATAGATGTTGCAAATAAGACAATTATAAAAATATTTAAAGATTTAGAGATATATGATTATTTAAGTGATGATACAGTTACTGAAATAATGATAAATACAGACAGAAAAGTCTGGATAAAGAAACTTGGAGAAGGATTTATAGATACTAATAAATTAGCCGATAATAATAAGACTATGAATATATTAAAAATATTGGCAACTTTAAATGAATTATCTTTAAATGAAGAAAATCCAAGATTATCAGCAGAACTAATTTATAAATTAACAGATGAAGAGAAATATAAAAAAGCAAGACTTGAAGGATTAATACCTCCAGTTGTTGCTAATCCTAAATTTAACATTAGAAAAAAAATTCCAGTAACTAAAAGATTAGAAGATTATTTAAAAGATAAATTTATTACTCAAGAACAATATGATTATTTTATTCAAGCAGTAAAAGATAAAAAAAATATTCTAATAGTAGGTGGAACAGATACAGGGAAAACTACCTTTGCTAATGCTCTTTTAGGGATAATGGATAGCCTGAATGAAAGACTAATTATAGTAGAGGAAGTAGAAGAATTACAAACAAAAGCTCAAAATGTAGATAGAATAACAATAACTGAAGGTGTTTTTAGCTCAACAGAAGCTTTAAAATCTTGTATGAGATTATCTCCAGAAAGAATTATCTTTGGGGAGGTTAGAGGAGCAGAAAGTTATGATTTACTTGGAGCATTTAACTCTGGACACTCTGGAGGACTAAGTACTATTCATGCTAATGATGGACAAGGAGGATTGAAAAAACTTGAAATGTATAATCAACTAGCTTGTCAAAAACCTATGAGTGAATTTATAGTATTAGGAATAAACATTTTAATTACATTAAAAATGGAAAATTATAAAAGATATTTAGATGAAATAGTAGAACTAGATGGTTATAATCCTACAACTCATATGTATGAACTAAAAACAATTTATAAAAGAAAATAGGAGGCAAATATGAATACTAAAATGCCACTTTATCGAGGTATGACAATAGATAAAACTGTAAGAGGATTACCTAGAAATATATTTTATTCATTATGTATGGCAGGAATTATTTCTGTTGCAGTATTTAATAATATTTATATACTAATTCCTTTTTTATTAATATATTTCATTTTAAGGACAATTAATAAAAAAGATAGCAAAATGCTTGAAAACTTCATAAGAAGAAGTTTAAAGAAATACATTAGTTATTAGGAGGCTTTATGGAAATCATTATAATAGTAATTCTTCTAACAAGTATTGCTTTTTATATAAAAATGGAGAAAGAATATGACCCAGAAAATAAAGATAGATTGATAGATTATACAGTATGGGGAACTCCAAATAGTAAATCTCAATTAATTCAAAATAAGAATAATTCAATAATGAAAATTTTAAGATTCAAGGGATTTGATTATGAGAGTTCAACTCCAGCAGAACTTGATTATTTAAGAGCAAATATTAATAATATTCTGAAAAGATTAGATGAAGGATATGTATTACAAGTAGAGGCAAGAAGAAAAAGAGTAACCGAATATCCTAATAGTACTTTCAAAGAGAAATTATTACAACAAATGGATAATATAAGAAAAAAGAAAGTAATGAGTGGAATTTATTTTGAAAGTGAATATTATTTAATAATTACTTATTTTTTACCAAATAAAAAGCAAAGTAAGTTGAATAACTTAATATATAAAGAAAAAAAAGATATAGAAATATATAACTTAGAGGAAGAAAAATTTTTAAAAACAGTTGATGATATAAAATTAGGATTAAAGGATTTTGTTTCACAAATTGAAGATATGAATATAGATGAAATGCTTACCTTTTTACATAGCTCGTGCAGTTTAAAAGACCATTATGTTAAAAGTATGGGAGATTTAGTAGAATTAGATAGTTATATCTCTGATACAACTATTACAGTTGGAGAAACATTAAAATTAAATGGAACTCATTATGTAGGTTTAATATCATTACTATCTTATCCAGATGAAACATGGACAGGAATGTTTGATATTATAAATAAATTAAGTATTGAATATAAGTGGACTATGAGATTTATATTTCAAGATGATAATAAGGCTATTGCAGAAGGTAAAGATAAAGCAAAACACTTTCATAATGAAAAGAAAGGAATATTAGCAGGAATATTAGAACGTAAATTAGAAGTACATGCTGAAGAGTCAAGAGAAAAAGAATTAAGAGAAGAAGAGTGTAATAACTATGTATTAGACATGGAAAATGGGGTAGTAAAATCAGGATATTATACCTTTGTTTTAACTCTAATTAATGAAGATAAAAGAAAATTAGAAGATGATATGAAACTTATTGAAAAAGAAATCAATAAATTAGGATTTACAACAGTTCAAGAGAAAGTAAATTCATTAGAAGTATTTGTATCTACATTAGCAGGGAATGTTGAATATAATATTAGACGTCCAATATTACATACTGGAAATTATATAGATTTAATTCCTTTAGGAGCTGATTGGGACGGAGATAAGATAAATAAACATTTTAATCAAGAAGCTCTTTTATATGCAGAAAGTGGATTAGGGAGTAGTTTTAAGTTTAATTTACATATAGGAGATATAGGGCATACTTTAATACTCGGACCAACTGGAGCAGGAAAATCTGTTTTATTAGCAACATTAGCTTATCAATGGAGAAAATATAAGGATAATCAAGTTATTATATTTGATAAAGACTCATCTTCTAGGGTTTTAACAGCAGGAGTTGGGGGGAAATTCTTTGATATAGGAGTGGACCAAATAGCTTTTCAACCTTTAAGAAATATAGATGATGAAAGAGAATTAGAATGGGCATATGATTGGTTACTTGATATTTTAGTCGCAGAAGGATTGGAGATTCAATCAGAACATAAAAAATCCTTACTTCAAAGTTTAAAATTAGTTGCTAGTATGGATAAAGAAGATAGAACAATTACTCAATTATTATTACAAGAACAAAATAAAGACATTAGAAATATCTTAGAAAGATATACAAATGGAGAGAATGGAGTATATGGAAGATATTTTGATAATAATTATGATGATTTTAATGCAGTAAATACTTGGCAAGTTTTTGAAATGGGAGCTTTATTTAATACAAAGATTATGCAACCAGTGTTAAGTTATTTATTTCATAAACTAGAAATAGAAATGTTCAATGGGAAAAAAACACTTTTGGTATTAGATGAATGTTGGTTGATATTACAAAATGGAATTTTTTCTTCAAAAATGTTAGAGTGGTTAAAAACATTGAGAAAGAAAAATGTTTCAGTAGTTTTTGCTACACAACAGTTATCAGATATAGTTAAATCTTCAATTAAAGAGGCAATATTTGAGTCTTGTTTAACAAAAGTGTATCTTCCTAATAAAGAAGCTTTAAGTTCTGATTTGTTTAAAGATATATATAAAGAATTTGGATTGAATGATACAGAACTTCATATAATAAAAAATGGAAAAATGAAGAGAGATTATTATTACAAGTCGCAAAAAGGAGGAAAACTCTTTAGATTAAATCTAAATGAATTGGAATTAGCCTATGTAGGAGCTTCTACTCCAGATGAACAAAATAAATGTAAAGAAATATTAAAAGAAGTTGTAACTACTGATGAGTTTAATAAAAAATGGCAAGAATACAAGCAGGTATCATATGAAGAGTATTAGGATATTAATAAAAATAATTATTGTAATAACCATAGGAATATTATATTTCAGAGAAAATTATACTATAAATGTATCTCCATCTATCCCAATGGGAATATATAAGAAAATAAAGATAGAAGATGATTTAAAAATTGGAGATATAGTACTGATAGATATACCTAAAGATATAAGAGAATATATGACTAAAAGAGGATATATTAATGATGATATACATTATTTAATAAAGAAAATAGGAGCAACTTCTAAGGATAAAGTAGAAGTAATAGATAATAAGCTTTATATAAATAATAGAATAGTGAGAGAAATTCCTTTAAAAGATAGTATTGGAAGGCAATTAATTCCAGCTCAAAGAGTACAACCTAAAGAAAATGAGTTTTTTTTACTAGGAGATACTAATAACTCTTTTGATGGGAGATATTATGGGACAATCAATAAAAAATTTATTAAGTATAAAGCTAAAGAAGTTTACTTATTTGAAAATACAAGAAAAATAGTTAGAGAATTAAAGAAGGAGCTGAAAGAAAATGAAGAAAATACTACTATTGGGAGCAATTATAATATTAACGCAAATAGCACAAGCAAATACTAAAACTTTAACATTAAGAAACTTAGAAAGCGATATGCACTATCAGTTGAAAGAAAACTCAATATATCTTGAAAAATTAACAGATGAAGAGGGATTTTTAGATTATTATGATAGGAAAGTAACTTTAGATTATTTATTTGGAGATAAAGAGCATTATGATGAAAAAGGAATTGGAGTTTTTACTAATTTAAATCCAGATATAGCTTTAAAAATAACTGGTATTAATAGTAAGAAGAAAGATATAGAAAGTGATATAGTAGGATTCCAATTAGGATATAAAGATACAGATGGTTTTATGCTATTTGATAGTTATAGTTCATATTTAATGACAGCTAATTATTATTCTAATAAGTATAAAGCAATAGAAACAGAAGATTATCTAATAAACTTATCTACACAAACAGGAAGAATAATTGATATTTCAGAGAATACTTTTGCTGATGTTTATTTAACGGCAGGAGCTGGATTTTATTACTTTGGTAAAGGACAAGATATGAATACTGAAATAAAAAAAGATAATGGATTCATGGGTAATATAGGGCTTGGAATGACATATAATATGAGCTTTTATGATTTTAAAAGTTATATTGGTGGAGAATATATGTTCAATTATTTAGAAAATATAAAATCAACTCCATTAATGGAAGAGTTGGATAAAAATTATATAGGATTAGTTGCAGGATTAGACTATATAATCAATGAAAGATTAGCTATAAACACTAAATATACAGTAAATAAATTAGGTAATGATATTCAACATACTACAAGTATAGGATTTACATTTTTATTTTAAAATTCAGGGGGCAAAGAATGGAAAAATATAATTCAAATGATATAGCAAAAGCAACAGAAAAATTGTATGATGATTTAGATTTAGAGTTAAGTGGGAAAAAACCACTTGATTTATTTCCTAAATTATACGACCAATATGAACTAAATAAAAAAGTAAATAGAAAAACAGGAGTAACAACTTTTGCACAATTTTCATGTAGTATGAAGATAGCAGATATAGATTTTTTAGTACAACATGGATATTTGAAAAAATTATCATAACATATATGAGGGCTTGTATGAAAGAAAAATTTTTAGATTTTTTCTTTCATCAAGTCCAAAGGGGGTGTGGGTTCTCCCAAAGGAGAAATTATGGAAATATATTTAGAAGTTTTGAAATTGGTAATAAAAAGAATAGAACAATGTGATAGAGAGATTTAACACCAACTGAAATGACTAATTTTTATTTTAATTGGGAAGAAACAAAAAACATTTTGCTTGATATTACAGGTTTAGAAGAATGTTGTTTCTGAGGAGAGTTTGCAATGATTTTAGAAAAGTTTTTAAATGCTATGAAGGATAAAAATATAGAGGAAAGAAAGGTAGAATAAAATGAAAAAAAATAGTTATTATTTCGGGAAATATAGACTTGGAAGTGATAATGTTTTTTTACCTTCTAAAGCTATACCTGATAGAAAAGATTATATAGGAGAAATAGGCTTAGATATAAAGTATAAATTAATAAATTTAAGGAAAAATAAAGAAGAAATAGCTAATGAAGGGAGCTTTTTATCTATTTATCCAGCAAATTATTTATTTTGTTATTTTGATAGAGATTATCCTGACTATATTAAGATAAAAGTAAAAGAAAAAGAATTAAAAAAATTAGGATATAAATTGGAATATGAAATAGAGGGATATTACAAAGGAGTATCGTCTGATGTTCCAATAGGTGCTGTTTTTCCTTTAAGTATTACCAAAGAAGAATTTTATAAAATTTTGGAAGAGAACTTAGAACTATTTGATAATAATGATAATAAACCTACTCAAAAAACAGTAGATATGTGGCTAAGGGTATAAGGAATAATTAGGAGAGATACAGAGTTAAAAAGGAGTTTAGAAATGGAAGTCAAAATGTATTTTTTATATGGGAATAATACTTTTAAAAATCATGCAAAATCTAAAGATTTAATTGATTTAGTAATATATTCAACTGATAAAAGTGATGAAGAATTAGATAAATTTTATCTCAATGATTCAAATTGGAAGTTAATATTATCAAATAATCAAGCTTGGATTTGGAAAATAGATAGTCAAGAGTTAATGGAAATTTCGATTAAAACTCTTACTTTTAAACCCAAAAAAAGGTGTATTAAATATAAATCCTTTAGTTCAATAGAAAAAAAGTATTTAAAAGAACCATATACACTTGATGAAATTGTAGAATGCTTAGAATTTGAAAATTCTAAAATAAAAGAAAAAGTAAAAGATATATTAGAAATGTCAGGAAGTACTAATTTTTATATAGCTTTATGGATACAAAATTGTTAATTTTTCATTTTTAAAGATGATAAAGATATAAAAAAGTAATGATATTTATTATTACTGCTTTGTATTTCATTGTAAGTAATCAGAGTTAGGAGGGAGAATGGAAGATATTAATATATGGTTTTCTTATAATTTTAATGGTGTAAAAAGTCATGCAAGATATAAAGAATATACTAATATTTTAATTTATAAATACAAGATTGAAGAAAAAAAATATATGGATTTTTTATGTGATGAATTAAATTGGATTTTAATATTATCACTAAAGAAATTTTGGTTATGGAAGCCAGATGTAAAAGAATTAGTAGAATTAAATATTAAAGATATAAGACTTTTTTTAGGTTATCCTAGCTATCAATCAAATAAAGAATTTAGTTTTAGTAATGAAGCTAAAATAATAGAGAAATATTTATCTTCTCCTTTAAGCATAGAAGAGATTTTAAAAATACTTAATATTCAAGATTCATTTAAAAAAGATGAAGTAGAAAAAAAACTAGCAATAGATAGTAAATTTTTTATTGCTAGTTGGGTACAAAATATTTAACTACTTTTTTAAATTAATAATTAAAACTCGTTCTTTAGCAGGGTTATGTGTAAATTGAGCTGTTTTATTATTGTCTTTTAAAAATTTAATTTGCTGATTAGTTATATTATAATTATTCTTTAATTTTTCTTCTATAAGTGGGGACATTCTAGCAGTAGTTAATCTCCAAAAGTATGGTTTATCCATTTTAAAATTAGGAAAATTATTTATAAAAGTATTGTAACTATTCTCTACTTCTCTAATATTTGAAGAAGCATAATTAACTTGATTATTTAAGATTTTTTCTTTGACATCTTCAAAAAATGAAGAAGGTTTAGGAGAAATTTCAAGGAAGTATCTAAAAATTTCTCTAGGAATAGAAGTTATTAAGAATACATCATTATGAAAATAAAGAGGTTTAGAAATAATAACATTATTAATATCAGCATTGAAAACAAACATATCCTTTCCATTTTTTATTAAGGTTGGCTTATAAAAAAAGAATATGTGAAAATTATTATATAAAAAATCAAATCTTAAAATTTCTCTATTAATTTTAAAGTACTCTTTTTTTAAAATAGATAAAGCATTTTCAAAATTTATCATAAAAGAACACCCTTCTTTACTTTTTTAAATTATATCATATTAATAAAAAAATAAGCAATATTTAAGAGGAGAAACTATGAAAATAATTTTTGAAATAATCTATTTTTTATGATATTATAGAGTTGGAGATTATAGACTTTTTGCAGATATAGAAGATGAGATTGTAACAATTTTTATTTTTGAAATAGGACATAGAAAAGAAATTTATAAATAGTTGTGAAAAAAAATATAATATGTTATAATTATAAAAAATAAATATATAGGAACCCAGAAACGAGAAACTGTAACCCTAGATTTATCAAAGTTTTTAATTTGGTAGTCTAGGGTATTTTTTATTTGATTTATCTAGTATAGTTATTTTTATAGAAAAAATCTTGACATTTTAAAGAAAAAGTAGTATAAATAATTAACGACAAATAACGACGTTAAAAAGAAAGTGGAGGATTAATTATGAAAGATGTACTTCATAAGAAGTTCAAACTTTCTTCTTCGGGAAGTGGAAGTAAAAGTTGGAGATTGAATATTCCTTCAAAATATGTTGATGATATGAAATTAAAAGATGGAGATACTATCATTATTACATATGACTGGGAGAAAAAATCTTTAGAAGTAAAACGACTAGAAGAAGAAAAAGAATAAAAAATCCCCCACGACAATGTCATAGGGGTAGTACTATATAATAGTACGTGGCAAGTATATTATATAGCAGATACCTTAAAATTTCAATTAAAAATGGGAGGAAGAAAAAATGAAACTACAAAATGTAGAAAAATATCTAAAAAGAGGTTTAAAAAATCACGTAAAATTAAGTGTTGCTACTATGGTAGCATTTATGATTACAGGAGTAGCAACTTATTCGGCAGAAAGTAAATTTATAGAAAAAGATGATGAGAACACAGAAGTGTTATTAATTTTAAATGGGAATTTTGGAAGTTCAGATAACAAAACAGTTGAGAATATTGGAAAATTTATTTCTGATAATTTAGAACCAAGTAAACCAATAGAGAAGCCTTCTATACCTTGGATTCCTATTGAGCCAAGTAAACCTATAACACCACCAGAGAATACTACAACAGTAACAGAAAATAAAAATACTACTGAAACAGCATTTACAGTAGAGAAAGATAAGAAAATAGTTATAAATAATGGAGTAACTGTTACTGTAACATCTGATGTAAAAGCAGTAAATAAAGGTACAGGAATTTCTCCAGATTGGCAATATGATAAAATAGTAGCAGGAATAGTTAATAATGGTGGAATTGCAGAAAATAATGGAACTATTGATATACAAGGTTCAGTTGACACAGAAATAGGAGATAATGGAGATACTGTAAAAACAGGAGAAGGATATGGTGTATATCAAACATCAGGAACTTTTACAAATAATGGTACTATAAAAATCCAAGGAAATGGATTTGATGGCGACGGAGATAAATCCTTTGAAACTAAAGGAGGAGTTGGAGTATATGTTGCAGGAGGAACAGCAACAAATAATGGTATTATCACAGCTAATGGTTCATTTAATCTTACAGATGGTAGTATAGGACTTCCAATGGGAATAGGAATGAAAGCAGTAGATGGAACTATTGTAAATGGAGAAAATGGATTAATAGAAAATCAACATTTCTCAATGTATGTTGAAGGAAAAGGAACAGCAATAAATAATGGTACTATCAATACTGAATTATTTGGACTTGTAGCAATTGATGGAGGAAATGCAATAAATAATGGTACTATCAATGCTTGGTTTGATAAAACAGGAGAAGCAGGAAAAGGATTATTTGCAACTTCATATAAAGGAATTACTACAACTATAACTAACTCTGAAACAGGGGTAGTATATGGTTCAGTAACAGCAGAAGGAACAGGAGCAACAGTAATAAATAATGGTACTATTTATGGAGAGAAAATAGAAGCTAATAAAGGAACAATAGTAAATAATGGTACTATAACAGGAGAAGCAACAAAACCTGTTATAAATGTAGATGGTGGAAAGTTTATTCAAGGAGGAAATGGAAAACTAGAAGCTGATACCTTCAACGGAGATATTTATATCTCTGGAACAGTTGCAAATAACAACTTTAATGATACTATTCTTAAAGAAGATAGTATAATAGTAGATAACTTAAATGGAGAAGTTAAATCAGATTCATTTATGTTCAATGCTAAGTTAGATGGAAATGACGTAGTTTTAGTAAGAAAAGACTTCCATGAACTTACTAATAAATCTGAAATAGCTGATTTCCTAGAAGGAGCTTATGACCCAAGTGCTAAGGAAAATATGTATTTAGCTGATTTACTAAATAATTACCAAAAAATAACTAATGCAGATGAGTTTTATAGAGCCACAAATGCGACTTTTGGTAATGATTTATTACCTAACTTATCTAAACAAACATTAGACATGATAAAAATTAATAAAGTTTTATTAGTAGATAACATTTTCAATGTAGATACTAACAAGGATTTAAGAGTAATTGGAGGAGCTAATTATTCTAATAAAGATGTAGATTCTACAAATTTATCAGGATATGATATGACTGTTTCTCAAGTATTCTTTGGAGCTGATAAAGCTATATCTGATAATCAAAGATTAGGAGCAGTATTAAATATAGGTAAACTAGAAGCTGACTTTGATATGAATAATGCTGATAGGGAAGATACATTTGGACAATTAAACTTATACTCTATTTACCAAAAAGACAATTTAAAAATAGTAAACAATTTATTTGGAGGTATGAGTACAGGAGATTATAATAGAACTCTAGCTTTCCAAAATATATATAGTGAAAGCGATTCAGATTTACATACTAATTATTTTGGATTGAATAATATGGTAAGTTACAAAATACCATTAGATTCATTCTATATTACACCAAAAGCAGAGCTTAACTTTACTTATATGAGTGCTGATGGAATAGATGAAAGTGGAAGATATGGGATTAAAGCTAGTGATATGAATACTAATTCAATCGAAGGTGTAATAGGAGTAGAATTAGGAAAAGATATTATATTTGATAATAACCTAAAACTAACTTTAAAAACTTATGGAAATATAAATCATGAGTTTGGAGAGCCTAATGAGGAAATGGAAGTTAAATTCAAAAATGTTACAGGAAATAGCATTAAATTAGACAAATATGATAATGATGATACTACATTTGATTTAGGAGTAAAAGCAGAATTAGGAACAGATAGCATAAAAGGATATGTACAATATAATTATAATTCAGATGTAGATGAAAACACAATTTCATCAGGAATTTTATATAAATTTTAATAAAAATATAGATTTTAATAAAAATATATGATATAATATGATATAAGGAAACTCGAGCCAGAGAGCCGTAACCCTTCATATAAAAGCAAATAAAGACAATGAAATAAAGTTTTGGGAACTCGAGAAACAAGAAACCGTAAACCTGAAAGATAACTGTTTAAATACAGCTATTTTTCAGGTTTTTTGTTTTTCTGAATGTTTTTCAAGGAGGTAAAGGTGCTAATAAAAATTTATACAGAGGATATGAAAGTACATAGTTTTAATATTGAGTCAACTTCAATAACAGAAGATAAAATTATACTAGAAGGAATAAAAAGTCAAGTGATTATGACTAAAAAACAACTTATATTTGAAGATTCAAATGGTATTCCTAATATGAATATAAAAAATATTCAAATAAATGGAGTAAATTATAATTCTGAAAATTTTGAAAATTTAAAAAAGTTATTAATATAGGAGGAAATAATGAACTTAAAAAAATTAATCACAGCTAGTTTAGTGATGTTCTCTATGAGTATATCAAGTTATAGTATGCTATTACACCCAATAGGCTATGACAAAGTAATAGATAAAGATGAAGGAGTAGCTTATGGAGAATTTTATTTAAAAAATACTTCTAAAGAGTTAGGAAGATTTAAAATTGAAATAAAACCAACAGGTAAGGAAAATGATATTTCAAAGCATATTTCAGTTTACCCTAATCTATTAGCAATAGATGGACTAACAGAAGAAAGTTTTAAAGTATATGTAGAAGATGATGGAACTATAAAAGATGGGGAGAACAATTTTATTCTTTCTATTAGAACAGTTAGTGTTCCTAACTTAGAAAAGTTAGATGAAAAAACTAAACAAACAATGGCTTTTCAAGTAGCTATGAATGTTGAAATGTTTGTATATAAAGGAGAATACAATAAACCACTTACTGTTGTAAAAAGTAACTTTATAGAAAAAGATGGAAAAAAATATTGGGATTCAACTATAAAAAATGAAACAGGAAAAGGAATTGAAATAGGGATTGGGTTTGTAGACAAAGCAAATACATTAATAGATGTAAAAACAAAAGGACGTCTATTTGATGGAGCAACAACTAAAGTCTATGAGGAAATTCCAAAAGGTACAAAAAATATAGTTTTTTATGATTATAACAACTATAAGATATTAGGAACACAGAAAATAAAAGTTAAATAGTCTATTAAATACACTTCATAATAAATCAATATCCAATATAAGAAATCAAAAGGAGGTTAAATGAAAAATCAAAGGGATTCTCCCTAAGAAAAAGGCAACAATAAAATTTATATATCTAGGAGGAAAAAATATGAATATGAAAAAATTAGCAGTATGTGTATTATCAGTTTTATCTTTATCATCAATGGCTTTCGGAGCTCACGTAGCTTCAAACCAACAATTAGTAGATAGTGCCTTGAGTGCAGCATCAGTAGGAGATTCAGTAGGAGCAGGAGTACCTTTTGAGGTAAGAGTAAATGTTATTCCTAAAGGACCAGAGCTTGGAATATTTGATGAGAATGGAAACTTATATGACACAGTAGTTTTCGACCATGGTACTAAATTAGCAGGAAAACTACCAAGAAGTGTCGTAAAAAAATCTCTTATTCTTCAAAGAGCAGATGGATATGCCTTTTCAGCAACAAAGGCAGGAGATGTAGGAACAACAACTTATACAGGTAAATTTGAAGTTGATTCAACTCTTTATGATGAAGCAACAAATACTTTAACTCTTGAAAAATTATCATCTTCAACAGATAAAGATAATAATTTAGTAACAATGGCTACTGAATTAAACTTTATAAAAGGAGATAGAGAAGTGTCAGCAACTGATACACAATTAAGAAGTGAATTTAACTCTGTAATTCTAGCAGGAACTGAAGCAGTTGGAGGACAATATGTAGGTACAGGAACAATACAGGCTTCATTAACAGTAAAATCATTAGGAAACTAAAAAATTTAATAAAAATATCTATCTCCCAAGATAGATTTTTTAAAGGGGGAATGGTTATAACCATTCCCTTTTTAAAAAATTTAAGGAGGGATAACATGAAAGTAAAAAAAATACTATCATTATTACTATTTTTATTAAGTTTTAAATCGTATTCATATATGAATGTATCTCCACTTATATTTGATAAAAGAATAGATAAAGGTGGAGAAGTTCAAGAATACTATATAACAAATGCCTTATCACATAAAACATCATATAGAATTTATGTAGAAAAAGGAAATAAAAATGATATGTCTGAATGGATAGAATATTATCCAAAAAGCTTAAACTTAGAAGCAGGGGAAACAGGAAAAGTAAAATTATTTATAGAAGCTCCAGAGAAAGTAAAAGAAGGAGAATATACAGCAATTTTAGGAGTAAAAGAAATTAATACTCCAAATGTAGAAAAAAGTGGAAATCTTGCCATTTATACAAATTTAAAAATTGAGATAGCAGGATTCGTAGGAGATTTAAAACCTCAAATAGAAGTAGAAGATATAAAAGTTGAAAATAATAAACTTTCAATGAAAATTTTTAATAAAGGAGAGATAAGAACCAAATTAGAAGTATATTTAAAAAATCCTAAAGAAGTTGAAAAATATTTAGGCTCTGTAAGGCTTTTAAAAGGCTCTGAAAAAGTTTTTTTGAGTGAAACATCAACAGAGATAAAAAAAGGCTCTAAAATTGAAATAAAAGACTTAGAAGGAAATCTTGTAAAAGAAATCAAAATGAAAGGGGAAAATCAATGAAAAAGAGATATTTTTTAATTTTATTTGCGATAACTTCCATATTAGCTCAAGCTAATCAGGATATGGAAGCTTTGAAAAAAATAATGTCCCCAGAGGACTATGCTATTATTACAAATACATATACTCAAAAAGAGGGAAAACAAATTTATGACTTAATGATTAATGGAGAGTTAAAAAGTAAGTCTTATTCAGTATGGTATAAAAACCAAAATATGTATTTCTCTCTTTTTAACTTTTTGGAAGCTATTAACTTCAAAAACTATCATCAAGATTTAAAAACAGGAGATATAACTTTATTAGTTGGAGATAGCTTAGAAGAAATAAAAATTAGTGTAAAAAATAATTATATCAATTATCCTATTGAAAAATTAAAGTTATTAAAAGATGATTTAATACTTGATGGAAGAGAAATCTACATAAAATCAGATATATTTAAATCTGTTTTTTTAAGAAATCTTAGAATTAGTCAAGAAGAGCAAAAAATTAATATGAACCTTAATTTCTCAACACCAGAAGAAATTAATTTAAGATTAAAACTAACTAAAAATTCTTTAAATGAAGAGAAATTGAAAGATGAGATAATTTATAAGAATAAAAATAAATTACTAGAAGCAGGATATTTAAGAACAGAAGTAAATAAGATTTTTACTAGAGATAAAAATAGTGAAGATGATTCATTTCAAGATGATTGGGAAGCTAGATTAGAATATCAAGGAGCTTTCTTATATGGAGAGTTAAATGCAGAATATGATGTAAAAGAACATCTATTAGGCGACGTTAAATTAACTTATGATGATATTTACAATAAACATACCTTAGAGTTATCTAGCTTTAGATATGGCGATAAAGGTGCTAGAGAAAATGGAATTAGATTCTGGAAAGATAAAGGATATTTGGTAACAGGTTCTAAAGAATATATATTAACAGAAGATGTTCCAATAGGAAGTAGAGTAGAACTTATCTATTTAGGTACTGTAATAGATATTCAAACAGCAGAAAATGGACAGGTAGTATTTGCTAATAGAAATATTAAAGAAGATAGAGAATATAAATTGAGAATATATACAGAAGATGGAAAAATCTATGAAAAAATTATAAATACTACGTCGGATTATAATCAACAAAATAAAGGCGAATGGGAATATAACTTTGATATTAGGGAAGACCATGCAAGTGATAGATACAGAATAAATGCAATAACATATTATGGACTTACAGATAGTTTGACAGCAGGAGCAGGATATATTAAAGAACCTCGTACAATAAATAACAAATATGAATACTTAGATAAAGGAAGAGGAGAATTAATATTTAGTAACTCAATAAAAGGGTATCAATATACATTAAGAGCAGGTGGAGAAAAAGCTTTTAATAACTATGTAGATGATGTAACTTTAAAATCTACTGAAGATGAATATAAGTATGATTTATTAGGTCAAATTGACTTTAAAGATTTAAGATTTAAGTACCAACAAGAAAACTATGGAAAATACTATTATGATAAGTTTGAAAAAGTTTTAAGTACTAGATGGAAACCTATAAAACCTTTAGAATTGGAATGGGAAAAAGTATGGAAAGAAAAATATAGAGATTTATCATATAGCGAGGAAGAAAGAAAGCAAGAAGGAGATAGATATAGGGTAGAATATTCAAAATCTTGGAAATCTTTACTATTAACAGCAGAATATCAAAAATCAACTCTTTTTGATGAAGAAGATGAATACTCTTTAAATCTTTACTACACAGGATTTAGAACTTTTACAACTAGATTTGAGAATACTTGGAATGAAGATGGAAAATATGAAACAGCATTTTCTATATTTAGTAATGGTAATGACTTATTTGATTACACTCTTGAAGCAAGATATAGTGAAGAAACTAAAGATAGTCTAACATTTAGATTTAATCTTAACTACAATAATTGGTTCAATTTTGAGAGTGAAGCTGATAAGAAAGGAAATCAAAGATATAAAGTAGGAATAGACAGAATAACTGACCTTAGAAATCCTAAAGCTAATATCAGAAGTATAGAAAGTTCTCCTGTTGAAGTAACAGCATTTATTGATATGAATAATAATGATAAATTTGATGAAGGAGAAAAAATAGCTAAAAATATAGAGATAAAACTAGCAGGAGAAACTAAAAAGACAGATAAAGAAGGAAAAGCTATATTCTATGGTATTCCTAATAGAGTTCTTTATGATTTAAATGCTGAAATTAAACGTCCTAGCTTGTTACAAACACCTGTTCCTTTAAAAGTAGAAGGAAAAAATACAGCAACAATAGAAGCATATCTTCCAATAAAACCTATGACAACATTGACAGGGCAAATAAATGTAGCTGAAATGTTAGGATTATCTGAACTAGAAAAAATGAAAATATATGAGAATATAATCATAACAATTAAAGATATATCAGGAAAAGAATTAGAGGTAACAATGCCAGATGAAACAGGAACATTTGATGTATCAGGACTTCTTCCTACTGAATATCTAATTGAAGTAAATTATATAGGAATAGATTATTCAATTAAAGGAATAAATGAAGTTGTCCAACTTTCATATATTGAAAAAGGAAAAGATGGTAACTTATTTGTATTTAATTTCGATAAAGAAGGAATAAAATTAATGAAAAATTGGTTATAAGGAAAGGAAAGTGAGAATAATATGTTCAAAATAAATACTGTTTATAAAATGAATGGGGGGGGGGGGCTATGACAGATTACAGAACATTATTTGTACCATAGCACTATTCCTAGTGCTAGTAATTAATATATTTGCAGAAGTACCTCACACAACAATAGCAGAAAATCCAAATAAGGAAGTAACAAAAGTAGAAACACTAAAGAGAAGAGATAAAGCAGAGCTTAATCTTTCTGTTACTAAAGTTAAAAGTAAAGAAATTATAGGAAATTTAAATGTAGATAAAAAAGAAATAGAATTTATTCTTCCTTCAGAATTAAAAAATAAGGAAATAGTAATAATAGATGATTTATCAGTATTTTCTAATAATAAATCTTTAAAAAGTAGAATTTCTAATTCTTTTACACAAGAAATTATAGGAAATAATCTTATTGTGAGTTATGAAAATCAGCCTGATAATTTATATATTTATGATTTAAATGGTAATTTTTATAAATGGAGTCAAGCTAGGTCTTATGATGCTGAAGATACTACTTTTTATTTTGAAATTGATAATAATTATAGTGGAGAACCAATATTAGGAAATGTTAATGAAAATCCTAAACAACCTTTAGGGATAAAATATCTTTATTGTGACCCAAGTGATTCAGGATTATATCGTTTAGGTGCACATGGAGGTGGTTATTTAAATCCATATGTACATAGTCATTCTCCTAATATAACAAATATTATTTATCATGGAGGGGTAATTGATAGTTTTTGTTTAAGTTCTTATCCTGAAAATGACTTCACAGTTTTTATTCAGTATTATGCAACGAGAAATGATGGAGAAGAACAAAGAACTTATAATCGTTTAGTTTTTAAATATGTATTAAGAACTCTCAAAGGACAGTCTATTATTACTTTTAGAGAGCATTATATTAAAAATGAATATGTAAAATTTAATTCAACTACTTTTGAAGAGGGAAAACCTTTAGCTTTAGAAAATTCTTTAACTGATGTTACATTTAGTACAAGTGGAAAAGGAATTGTTACTATGCAAGAAGGGGATATACTAGAAATAGATGGAAAGCAAGTAAAAATAGGTTCAGGAGGAAATCTAGGAGTTCAAACAGCTACAATAGGGAATTTAAAGTATTCTTATAAAGTAGAAGCAGGAAAACTAAGACTAGCATTAAATGAATGGGGAATATTAGAACCTAACCATGATTTAATGATAAGAGTATTTAGGACAGAAAATGGAAATCAAAGAAAGATGGTTGAGCATACTTTAACAATAGATAGTCCAAGAAGAGTAGAAGGAACTAATAACATTAAAGTAGATAATAACTATCAAATAAGAAACATTATTAAGTTCAATGGAATATCTTTAGATACACCTTCAAGTTTTGCTCTTGAAAGTCCAATACCAGCAGGAATAACTCTAGCAGAACAAACAGGATATGGAATACCTCTTCTTGATGAAGGAGATATTCTTCAAATAGATGATGGAAGAACTAGAACAGTTCATAGTTATACAATTCAATCAGGAGGAACATTACCAAGTCAAAGAGTAGAATTTAGTAATGGTTCAATAGATTTACAAGTAGTAAATAGAAAAGTACAAGTAAGACTAAATAATTGGAAGGTCAATGAGCCTATGAGATTGAATTTAAGAGCAATTAGAGGTGTAAATGAGATAAGTAATCATGAGATAACTTTAACAGCTCCAGAAGCACCATTTAATATGCTAGAAACAGGAAACTTAGATTTTGGAACAGTATTACAAGGAGCAAAAAATAAGAAAGCAGAAAGTAATATCAGAATAGAAATGCTAGCAGGACAAGATGTAAGTGAGGTTAAATTCAATTTAAGAGAAGAACAGCCTGTAATGACAAATAGTCAAGGAACAGAATTAAAGGTAAAAAGTATAGATAAGACAGTGCAAAAAGTAAGAGATAGAGAGTACAACATTAAGTTAAGAGGAACATTAGATGTACCAGAAGAGCAACAATCAGGAGAGTATAGAGGAAGTAATATACTAGATATTGAAGTTAAATAAAGGTGGTGCTTATGTTAGTATATCAAGAATTAAAAATAAAATTAGAGAATAAAATTTATAAGTATATTCACTATTATGAAGTAAGAACTAGACACCCTAAAAAAGTTATGTTGTTTTATGAAGGAAAAATAATATATGAAAAAAGTTACAATAAAAAAAGAGAAAAAGTAAAAATTAATAAATATCCTGAAATTTCTAAAAAAATAATAGATTTAGTTACTTTAAGAAAGGTAAAGGAGAGTGCCTAATGAAGAAAATAGCAATAGCATTATTTTTAATAATTAATACATTAGGAATGGCAGAAAGTATACCTGCCATTCCAATAATTCCAATAAAACCTCCAATTACAGAAGGAGAAAAACCAGATAATCCTACATTACCTACTGAAGATAAGGTAGAAGCTGATGGAAGAATAAGAAAGTTAGAACAAAATACAACAATTATGATGAATATTCAGTTAAAGGTAGAAGTACCTTTAGAAATAGTATCAGATGTAGATATTGAAGCTATGGTAATAGATGATATGAAGCTAGAAATTCCATTTGAAATTGAGCTGAATAAAAAACCAGATAAAGCAGACTATTATAAGATTAAATTTAGTGAAAATAAAATAGATATAGATAGTGATGGGCAAATAGACACTACTATTTATACTCCACCATATATAAATACTAAAATTGTAAAAGATAATATGGTTTATATAGATGGTGCAAAAATATCAAAAGAAGGTAAGCATACTAGAAAAGTATATATGACAGTAGAGGTCAGAGAATAATGAAAAATATTATAATTAATGGGGTGTTATCTTTAATTTTATTTTTGAGTATAGTATTTATAATAGAGGATAAAGAAAAATTAGGAATAATATTAATTGTTTATAATCTATATCTTTTAAGAAGGATAAGAAAAGGTGGAAAATATGAAAAAAAAATCTTATCAAGTAGTAGAACCATTTAACTTATTTAGAAAGAAGAAGGAATTAAAATTTGATAAAAAGAATAAAAAGTTTTTAATAATAAGAGAAAAAGAAGTTTTATATTTAGATTATGAAACTAAGACTATTCCATATTCTAGTGTATTAGAAATAAAAGAATATTCATTCTTATCTTAACTTTTATTGGGGGAGATATTATGATTTTAAAATTAGATGTAGTTGATTTAATAGGAAGATTAATATGGGTTAGCTTTTATATGATAGCGATATTAGTTATTTTAGCTGTTATTGGAATGGGGTTATATTTTATTACTTTAGGATTAAATTTTATTGTATTACAACTTAATACAATGACATTAGTTTAACTAATAAATAAAGTTGAAAATGATGATGAAATAAGAGATATTTTCTTGAATGAAGATTTTAAATAGGAGGAAAACTTATGAAAAAATTATTACTAGGAGCTATATTTTCATTAATAGCATTACCAAGTTTTGCTAAGGTTGAAATGAAAATATTAGAACCATTGAGATTTGAGTATTTTAATACTCGTATGCTTGGTTCAGATAAAATAGCAGGATATGGAACTATTGAGATAAAAGCAGATAAAGAGGATTTTGGGAAAAAATTAGTCTTTCAATTCCCAAAAAAAGGACTTATAACTAATAGAAAAAAATGGATAGAGATAGAGCAGTATGGTATGGAGTTACCAGATAAAGAGCTTATAATTAGTCAAGAAACTATGAATGTGAAATTCTATGCTGTACTTAATAGAAGAGATATAGACAAAGGAGAAGAAGCAGATATAATAGAAGGAAATTATAATGGATATGTACCTATTATAGTATCTCAATATGGACAATTAAATGAGGTGGAATAATGAGAAAAAAATTATTGAGTGTTCTATTTATATTAGGAAGTTTAGTAAGTCTGGCAGAGGAAAATTTAACTATTCATGATTTAAAAATGAAAATGGAATTAGATAAAAGTAAACCTAATCATATAGTTGTAAATATAGTACCAGATGATACAGAAGAAAGAATAGAAGCTATTTTAAAAAAGACAAAACCAGTAATATTAGAGAAAAAAGTTATACCTAAAGATAATAAGAAGATTGTAAAAAATGTAGAAAATAAAGGAGATAAAAAAGTAGAGATTATAAAAAAAGAAGAGAAAATCCAAGAAAACATTATTTTAGAAGTATCAGAAACAATGAAAGTAGAAGAAATAGAGATTCCTAAAAGTATAGAGGAAAATTCATTAGAAGATAAAGTACGTCAACCATTATATTTTGAATTAGAAGCTAAAGATGAAAAACCTCTTCAAGATGATAAAATGCCTTTAGGAGTGGTTGCAAGTTTAGGAGCAATTATTATTGGAGTAATATTATTTCTATATGGAAAATATAAGAAAAAATAAGGAAGTGAAGAAAAATGTACGAAATAAACACTGTTTATAAAATGAATGGGGGGGGGGGGGCTATGACAG
>OGEZ01000424.1_pt1 | contig 38365 bp, 36 predicted proteins | sample 1570831 | NCBI WGS metagenome assembly OGEZ01 (sample SAMEA2582059, study PRJEB24529) | metagenome | biome: Human gut stool | place: China | collected 2011
TTTGACACACGGTATCGGCTGGTGTGCTCCTCAGCAAGGTGCTTGTAAATTAACCCTCAACGTTAAGGAAGGTGTCATCCAGGAAGCTCTGGTCGAGACTATCGGCTGCTCCGGTATGACTCACTCTGCCGCTATGGCATCTGAAATCCTTCCGGGCAAGACCATCCTCGAAGCCCTGAATACTGACCTCGTTTGCGATGCTATCAACACAGCCATGCGCGAACTTTTCCTGCAAATCGTATACGGACGTACACAGTCTGCTTTCTCAGAAGGCGGTCTGATGATCGGTGCCGGTCTGGAAGACCTCGGTAAAGGTCTGCGTAGCCAGGTAGGTACACTGTACGGAACTTTGGCTAAGGGTACACGTTACCTGGAAATGGCCGAAGGTTACATCAAGACTATCGCTCTGGACAAAGACGACCAAGTTTGCGGATATGAATTCGTTCACCTGGGCAAGTTCATGGACGAAATCAAGAAAGGTACAGACGCCAACGAAGCTCTGAAGAAAGTAACCGGTACTTACGGACGCTTCAGCAAAGAGGCCGGTGCAGTTAAATACATTGACCCACGTAAAGAATAAGGAGGAAGGAAATATGATTAGAGAAGTGAAATTTGAAAGCCAAGACCGTCGTATCAAGCAAATTCTTGCTGCTTTGAACGAAAACGGCATCAAGGATATCGAAGAAGCTAACCAAATCTGCGAATCTTACGGCCTCGATCCTTATAAGACTTGCGAAGAAACTCAGCCTATCTGCTTCGAAAATGCAAAATGGGCTTACGTAGTAGGTTGCGCCATCGCACTGAAAAAAGGCGTTAAAACAGCTGCCGAAGCTGCTGAAGCTATCGGTATCGGTCTGCAGGCATTCTGCATCCCCGGTTCTGTAGCTGACGATCGTAAAGTAGGTCTGGGCCACGGTAACCTGGCTGCCCGTCTGCTGAGCGAAGAAACCAAATGTTTCGCCTTCCTGGCTGGTCACGAGTCATTCGCTGCTGCCGAAGGTGCCATCAAAATTGCCGCTAAGGCTGACAAGGTTCGTAAAGAGCCTCTGCGTTGTATCCTGAACGGTCTGGGTAAGGACGCTGCCATGATCATCTCTCGTATCAACGGCTTTACTTACGTACAGACTCAGTTCGACTACTACACTGGCGAACTGAAAGTTGTGAAGGAAATCGCTTACAGCGACGGTCCTCGTGCCAAAGTAAAATGCTACGGTGCCGACGACGTTCGCGAAGGTGTAGCTATCATGTGGAAGGAAGGCGTAGACGTTTCTATCACTGGTAACTCTACTAACCCGACACGTTTCCAACACCCGGTTGCCGGAACTTACAAGAAAGAACGTGTATTGGCTGGTAAGCCATACTTCTCAGTAGCTTCTGGTGGTGGTACAGGACGTACTTTGCACCCGGATAACATGGCTGCCGGTCCTGCTTCTTACGGTATGACCGATACTATGGGCCGTATGCACTCTGATGCTCAGTTCGCTGGTTCTTCATCAGTTCCTGCTCACGTAGAAATGATGGGCTTCCTGGGTATCGGTAACAACCCGATGGTAGGTTGTACAGTAGCTTGCGCCGTTGACGTTGCTCAGGCTCTGAATAAGTAATCTATACTTAATCAAAATAATAAATCCCTGTAACTTTATGAGTTATGGGGATTTTTATTTTATCAGTACTTCCATAGGTAAATTAGGAAGGAATAGAAAAAAGTCCTCACAGATAGCGCTATTATTGCGCAACTTTACTATCTTTGTATCATAAGCAAGTCTGTTTATGAAACTAATAGAAAACAACATACAGAAGATTTTCGCTTTGTGCAAAAAGTACAAGGTAAGCAAACTATTTGTGTTTGGTTCTATACTTACTGATCGCTTCAATGATGATAGCGATGTGGACTTCGTTGTTTCTTTTAACAAAGTAGAGGTAAATGATTATTTCGACAACTACTTTGATTTCAAATATTCGTTGGAAGAATTGTTTGGCAGAAAAGTGGACTTGTTGGAAGAACAGACTATAAAGAATCCATATCTGAAAAAAAATGTGGACGCAACAAAAGCATTGATCTATGGATGATTTGACAAAGAAACACCTGCAAGATATTCTGACTGCCATCGAAGAAATAGAAAGTTTCTTTGGTGACAAACCCAAATTGTTTGATGACTTCTACAGCAATCTTTGCCTTAGGCGTGCTATTGAACGAAATATAGAGATTATTGGCGAAGCAATGAACAGAATATTAAAAACGGACAAAAATATCGCCATCACCAATTCACGTAAAATTGTGGATGCAAGAAACTATATTATTCATGGCTATGACAGTTTATCGGCAGATATTCTTTGGAGCATGGTAATCAATCACCTGCCGAAACTAAGAAATGAAGTAACCACTTTATTAAGTTATGAATGAAACACGTTAGTTAAACAAGAATTCTCCCTTTATTTTTCCCTAGTTAGGAAAAAATTTTTCTCCAGTTAGGAAAATATTTTTTCCTAACTAGGCAATTTTACACAGCCAACTCCCCGACAGACAACAGAGAATCTGGCAAGCTTCCACACAAAATAGCCGAGCATTCAAAGAAAAGCCGTATCTTTGCGGCATGAAACAAGAATTGAAAGAAAACGGCGGACTTCCCGCCTCCATTTTATGGACGCTCGCCATCGTAGCAGGAGTATCGGTAGCCAACATTTATTACAACCAGCCCTTGCTAAACCTGATCAGACATGATCTGGACGTATCTGAGTTTCAAGCCAACCTGATAACCGTCATCACTCAGGTAGGTTATGCTTTGGGATTGCTGTTCATCGTACCACTGGGCGACTTGTATCATCGCAAGAACATCATCCTGACCAACTTTACGTTATTGATATTCTCGTTGCTGGCCATTGCATGGGCTCCCAACATCTACATCGTTTGGGCTGCCTCTCTGCTGACGGGCATCGGTTCGATGATACCACAGATTTTCGTCCCGATAGCCTCCCAATTCTCGCGTCCCGAGAACAAAGGCCGCAACGTAGGTATGGTCATTTCGGGACTGCTGACAGGTATATTGGCCTCGCGTGTGATTAGCGGATACGTAGGCGACGTACTGGGTTGGCGCGAAATGTATCTGATTGCGGCAGGACTGATGGTGATATGCGCCGTCGTTGTGCTGAAAGTCTTGCCCGACATCCGGCCGACTTTCGAAGGCAAATACAGCGACCTGATGAAATCGCTGTTCCAGCTGATACGCGATTATCCGGCTCTGCGCATCTACTCGGTACGTTCAGGTCTGGTATTCGGATCGTTTCTGGCCATGTGGTCGTGCCTGGCGTTCAAGATGGCCGGAGCGCCATTCCATGTCGGAAGCGACGTTGTAGGCATACTTGGCTTATGCGGCATTGCAGGCGCATTGACAGCCTCATTCGTTGGCGGAAGCATCAGGAAAGTAGGCATCCGACGATTCAATTACATCGGCTTCACACTGAACCTGTGCGCATGGGCATTGCTCTATTATGGCGGCAACAGCTATGTGGGCATCGTAGCCGGTATCATCCTCATCGACATCGGCATGCAATGCGTACAGCTGAGCAACCAGGCCAGCATCTTCGAACTTTGTCCTTCAGCCTCTAACCGCGTGAACACGATTTTCATGACCACCTATTTCATTGGCGGTTCCTTAGGCACTTTCCTGGCCGGAAGCTGCTGGGAAATGTGGGGCTGGGCAGGCGTGGCCCTGGCCAGTGTAACACTCACCTTACTGGCAGCCCTACTGACACTTTGTACCAAGAAATAACTTAGCAATCATAAACTTCACATGAATAGAGAAAAGAGAATACCCTCCCCATTTGTCTCCCTCCTGCCGATACTGCTGCTGGTGGGAATGCTGTTCGCCACCATTCATACTTTCGGCAGCGATGCGCTGAGCGGTGGAAGCCAGATATCCCTGCTCGTCACGACGGCTGCCTGCGCATTCATCGGAGTGGCTTTCTACCGCATCCCATGGAGAGACTACGAAATAGCAATCACCAACAACATCAGCGGTGTAGCTACCGCCATCATCATCCTGCTGATAATAGGTGCACTAAGTGGTGCCTGGATGATTAGCGGCGTAGTGCCTGCCCTGATATATTACGGCATGCAGATTCTGCATCCCGACTTCTTTCTAGCCTCCACCTGCCTGATTTGTGTCATCATCTCCGTCATGACAGGCAGCTCGTGGACTACCATTGCCACCATCGGCATAGCCCTGCTGGGTATCGGCAAAGCACAGGGATTCAACGAAGGCTGGATAGCAGGTGCCATTATCTCGGGCGCTTACTTCGGCGACAAAGTTTCGCCTTTGTCCGAAACCACCATTCTGGCGGCGTCGGTCACCGAAACACCACTGTTCCGACACATCAAATACATGATGATTACTACCATTCCTTCGCTGGTCATCAGCCTGATACTGTTCACCGTCATGGGACTGACTCACGATACGGGCGGAACGGAACAGATCAGTGAGATTTCGGCAGCACTGGACAGCAAGTTCAACATCACCCCCTGGCTGTTGATCGTACCGATAGTGACAGGCATCCTGATTGCCCGCAAGGTACCATCCATCATTACCCTATTTGCATCAACCCTACTGGCAGGCCTGTTTGCCCTTATCTTCCAGCCCGATCTGCTGAGAGAGATTGCCGGCAACGGTAGCCTGTTCAAAGGTTGCATGATGACCTTTTACGGCAGTACCAGTCTGCAAACCGATAACGCCATGCTGACCGAACTGGTAGCCACACGTGGTATGGGAGGCATGATGAACACCGTATGGCTCATCCTTTGCGCCATGTGTTTCGGCGGTGCCATGACGGCCAGCGGCATGCTGGGCAGTATCACGTCGGTCTTTGTACGCTTCATGAAGAATACCTTCAGTATGGTGACATCGACCGTTGCTTCCGGACTCTTCTTGAATCTGGCTACGGCCGACCAGTACATCAGCATCATCCTGACAGGCAACATGTTTGGCAACATTTACAAGAAGCGGGGATACGAAAGTCGCCTGCTGAGCCGCACAACTGAAGATGCCGTCACCGTCACTTCGCCACTGATACCTTGGAACACGTGCGGCATGACGCAGGCCACCATTCTGAGTGTGCCCACACTAGTCTACCTACCATACTGTTTCTTCAATATCATCAGTCCGCTTATGAGTATATGCATAGCAGCCATCGGTTACAGAATTTATAAAAAGAAGGAAGACGACAATGCATAAACATCGGACGTTATCAATTATTATATCACGTTTGTAAGCAGATAAACGAACTATTCGCTACATTTGCAGGCAGAAAATAAAAAGAACAAGGAAATGCAGATAAGAACAAGGAATGCACTGTTTTATTTGTTAGGAGGACTTCTTGCACTGACAAGCCTCTTCTCGTGCGGCGTAGACCGCTGGCCGGAGTACTATCCGTGGACGGGACGTGACCTGTGGATAGACAGCGTCATGCGGGAAGACTACCTGTGGTATGAAGAAATTCCTTCGTTCGACGACCTGAACTATTTCCTTGAACCGCAATCCTTCCTCGACGCAGCAAAGTCGGAGAAGGATAACGGAATCTCTTCGGTAGACACCCTACTGACTGCCTCCACTCCCAGCTACGGGTTTGACTATTCGCTGAGCCAAGTGCCGGACAACGACACGGCCTACTACGCCATGGTGACCTACGTTGTTCCCGAATCGCCGGCAGCCGAAGCAGGCCTGAAACGCGGCGAATGGATAATGATGGTGAACAACGACTATATCACCAAGAAAAATGAAACCATACTGACCGAAGGCGAGAGCAAAGACATCGTCATCGGGAAATATACCGTACACACCGAGACTGGAGAAGACGGAACGGAAACCGAAACTGCCGAAGTTGTGAAAGACCGAGAAAGCGTATTGCCGGCCACACGACCGGTAACAGATGCCGTCATACCGGCCAGCACCATCATACAGCACAACAATAGTAACATCGGCTATCTGGTCTACAACAGCTTCGACACCGAAAGCGATACACAACTGCTGGAGTTCTCGAAGACTTGCGCAACGAACAATGTAAAAGATTTCGTGCTGGACCTGCGATACAATGCCGGAGGCGATATGGAAAGCGTACAAAGACTGGCCTGTATCCTTGCCCCATCCGACAAACTGGGCGGTACGCTGGCCACATTGCAATACAACCAAAAGAAAAGCGGAAAGAACCATGACCTGATATTCGACGCACAGCTGCTGGTAGGAGGTTCCAATCTAAATCTGTCTACCGTATACATACTGACAAGCGGTACCACGGCCGGAGCGGCTGAAATGTTGATCAACAGCCTGACTCCCTACATGAAAGTTATTGTAGTAGGCGAGACGACGAAGGGCGAATACATCGGTACCGAGCGCTTTGAGAACACGCAATTCATGTGGGCACTGCGACTGGCTGTCTGCGAGATATTCAATGCACGAGGTACAGCCAATTATACCAACGGATTCACTCCCAGCTATTCGGTCAGCCCGCTGAGCGACCCTGCTACCGTATTGCCTTTGGGTGACCCGAAAGAAGCACTGTTAAGCGCCGCTCTGGGAATCATTGACGGCAGCATCAGCCTGGACGGTTCAGAAACAACCCGCGCAACAAGTGCCGCCAACGTAAAAGAAGTAAAAATGAAACGTACCTTCCCACGAGGTATCATCGTCCGATAACCAGGCAGAAAGGTACAGGAGAAGAGCTTAGCGCTTGAAATATTTCTCGAAGAAAAGTATCTGATAATCGATTGAATTGTTCCAATACCGTCCGTCGTGAACACCAGGACGGGTAATGAAGTCGTGATCGATACCACGTTCCAACAAACGCTTGTGCAGGTCTTTATTCACTTCAAGGAAGAAATCCTTCTCACCGCAATCAATGATCAGTGCCAAATCACCGTTAGCTATACTGTCGAGCTGGTTGACAACGGTATGTGCATCCCACAACGCTTTGTTCGATTCATAGTCGCCAAGCTGTACTGCCATTTCCCAGTTCTTGGGGAAAGGACGGATATCCACACCTCCACTCGTACTGCCAGCTGCACCAAACACGTCTTTATGTCGTAAAGCATTCCACATGGCTCCATGTCCGCCCATGCTCAGACCAGTAATGGCACGACCTTTCCGGTCGGCACGCGTAGCATAATGGGCATCCGTGTACTTTATCAGTTCCGAAGAGATAAAAGTCTCGTAACGTACATCTTCATGCTTCGGACTATCCCAATACCAACTGTTCTCACCGTCGGGACAAGCAAAAATCAATCCCTTCTCATCAGCAATCTTCCCCAACTCCGGCTTGATGCCAATCCAGGTTCCGGCATTCCCACCATAACCGTGCAGCAGATAAACCACCGGACATGCCTGCGGATTCTCTCCCAAAGCTTTGTCGGGTACTACATAAATCACCTCTACCTTCTTCTTCATCGAAGGACTGTCCACCCACGTTGTATCGACACGTGCACCCTGCACCGAAACAGCCAGCAACAGTAGCAAAACAGCGGACAAACTTGTTCTCTTTCTTACATTTTTCATTGTTTTACATCTATTTCATTATTTTTATGCGCCAAAATTAGTAAGTTTGCAGCATAAACACTCAAAACATTATATGGAATTTGTCATCATTCTTATCTTATTGGTTCTTAACGGCGTATTTGCCATGTACGAAATAGCTTTGGTTTCCTCCAGTAAAGCCCGTCTGGAAACGCTGGTAGGCAAAGGAAACAAAAGAGCCAAAGGCGTACTGAAACAACTGGAAGAACCGGAAAGATTTCTTTCGACCATCCAAATAGGCATCACACTCATCGGAATTGTTTCGGGTGCATACGGTGGCGCCACACTTGCCGACGATGTACGACCGCTGTTTAGCGTTATTCCCGGCCTTGCAGCCTATGCCGACACGCTTGCCATGGTCACGATTGTAGCCGTCATTACCTATCTGTCGCTTATCATTGGCGAACTGGTTCCCAAAACCGTGGCTCTGAACAATCCTGAGAAATGGGCAACTTTGCTCAGTCCTTTTATGATAGCTTTGACCAAGATATCGTATCCCTTCGTCTGCCTGCTGAGCGCATCAACCAAGCTGGTGAATAAAATGATCGGTATGGAAAACAACGAGGAACGCCAGATGACACAGGACGAACTGAAAATGATTCTGCACCAGAGTTCGGAACAGGGTGTCATCGACAAAGACGAAACCGAAATGCTGAAAGACGTATTCCGCTTCTCGGACAAACGGGCTAATGACCTGATGACTCATCGGCGCGACGTCATTGTGCTGCACCCTTCGGACACACAGGAAGAAGTATTGCGCATCATCCGCGAACAGCATTTCAGTAAATACCTGCTGGTAGATAAAAGCAAGGATGAAGTAATCGGAGTGGTATCAGTGAAAGACATCATCCTGATGCAGGGCAACAGCAATCAGCCGTTCGACTTGCGTAGCATTGCACGTCCACCTCTGTTCATTCCCGAAAGCCTGTATGCGAAGAAGGTGCTCGAACTGTTCAAAAAGAACAAGAACAAGTTTGGCGTTGTGGTAGACGAGTATGGGAATACGGAAGGCATCATCACCCTGCACGACCTGACAGAAAGTATTTTCGGTGACATCCTCGAAGAGAACGAAACGGAAGAAGAAGACATCACCGTGCGTCAGGATGGCTCCATGCTGGTAGAGGCCTCGATGAACCTGGATGACTTTATGGAGGCTATGGGCATCATGAACTACGATGACCTGCGCGAAGAAGACTTTACCACACTGAGCGGACTGGCCATGTTCCTTATCGGACGGGTACCCAAGGCGGGTGACTTGTTCAGTTATCAGAATCTGGACTTCGAAGTAGTAGACATGGACCGTGGACGTGTAGACAAATTGCTGGTCATCAAACACGAGGAGGAAGAAGAGAAAGATTAACCAGCCCAATCATAGATAGTAGTCAAGCCGGAAGGCATTTCCCAGCCCCACCCTATGCAAAGAAGAGTCTTCGACGATTGTACATACATATATATAATTGTATAGGAGCACAAAAAAAGATTGCAAGTCCTGACGATGCAGAGCTTGCAATCTTTGTTTTTTATATCCTTTTGTTTGCCCTTTCCTTTTGACGGGAGAGGAAAACTTATCAGCTAAATATTATTTCTTCGGAGAAGAATATCTGGCATTCAAACCATCCAGAATTTCCTTCGTGATGTTGTAAACGCTATCAGCATAAAGCAGGTTATCGAAACCGGTATTGCTGATAATCAGACTATAACCTTTTGTCTTGTTGTATTCCTTCAGGAATGCATTGATAGAATCGCGCAGTTGAAGGCTGTTCTTGTCGTTTTCGCTCATCAACTCTGACTGAAGTTTATTGCTCAAAGCCTGCAGGTCCTGTTCCAACTTAGCAATGCGGTTGTATTCCTGCTGTGCTCTTTCCTGTGAGAGATAGGCATTATTCTGATATTTAGTCTGGAATTCCTGTTTCTGCTTATCCAGTTCCTTGGCTTTCTGGTTCAGCGTCAGACGAACATTCTCGCTCTTCTTCACCATGGCTTCGTTCAAATCGATGCAGAAGTTGTATTTAGCCAAAAGGGTATCAATTTCCACATAAGCAATCTTCATGCCCGACAATCCGGCTGCAGCCTGTGCAGGAGCACCTGCTGTTTGAGTTTCTGTTTTGCCGGTACATTGAGAAAACAAAACGATCAGTGCAAGAGCTACCAAACCGTTCATCAGATAGTTCAATCTCTTCATAACTTGATAAATATTGTTTTTAGAATTAATTAGTTCAGACTCTCATTCAGTCTCTGTTCCAGTTCGTCGATGGAAAAGCGACGCTTGCGTTGCGCTTCCCTGTCCTGCGACTGTACGCATCCGATACCCCTGTCACGCATTGCCTTGCTTCCGCTGACATGTGAATTCGGGAAACGCCCGCCTTTCACAAAAAACACTTTTACGCCCAGCAATACGACGCAAATAGCAACTATTAACAATGTTATTAATATGGTATGGAGCATATTCACTATTTTTGTGGGTGCAAATATAGGGCTTTGGACGGACTAACGTACCCTTTTTACATTAAAAAAAGAGAGAGGGGAAGAGAATAGTCAACCATTTTAACCATATTTAGCAATGAGAGGTTAAACTAATGAAGATAATCGAATGAAAAATGAAGATTTAAAACCGCAGGGTGTGTTCCATTATTTCGCAGAAATATGTAAAGTGCCACGCCCCTCGAAGAAAGAAGAAAAGATTATAGCCTATCTGCAAGCATTCGGAAAAAAGCATAATCTGGAGACACTGACCGATGAAGTTGGCAACGTACTGATAAAGAAACCTGCCACACCGGGAATGGAAAACCGTAAGACCATCGTACTGCAATCGCACGTCGACATGGTGTGCGAGAAAAACAACGACGTGCAGCACGACTTCCTGAACGACCCCATCGAAACCGAAATCGACGGAGAATGGCTGAAAGCCAAAGGTACCACACTGGGAGCCGACAACGGTATTGGCGTAGCAACCGAACTGGCTATTCTGGCCGACGACACCATAGCACACGGCCCGCTGGAATGTCTGTTCACCATCGACGAAGAAACCGGACTGACCGGTGCTTTTGCCTTGAAAGAAGGCTTCATGAACGGTGACATCCTGCTGAACCTCGACTCGGAAGACGAAGGCGAACTGTTCATCGGCTGTGCCGGAGGCATCGACACCGTAGCACAATTCGCATATCAGGAGGTGGACGTACCTGCCGGTTACTTCTGCTGCAAGGTACAGGTGAAAGGACTGAAAGGCGGACACTCGGGCGGCGACATCCACCTGGGACGCGGCAATGCCAACAAAATTCTGAACCGTTTCCTGAGCCAGACACTGAAGAAGTACGACATGTATCTGTGCGAGATTGACGGCGGAAACCTGCGCAATGCCATCGCACGCGAAGCACATGCCGTTATCGCCTTGCCTGAGGCCGACAAGCATGCCGTACGTGCCGACTTGAACATTTTTGCTGCGGAAGTACAAGCCGAATACAACGTAACAGACCCCGACCTGCAACTGCTGATGGAGTCGGAAGCACCGCGCGCAAAAGCCATCGACAAAGACACCACCAAGCGTCTGCTCCAAGCCATCTATGCAGTGCCTCACGGTGTATACGCCATGAGTCAGGACATTCCGGGACTGGTAGAAACATCTACCAATATGGCTTCGGTGAAGATGAAACCCGGAAACATCATCCGTATCGAAACCAGCCAGCGCAGTTCTACCGCTTCGTCCAAACGCGATATGAACACAATGGTACGCACCGTATTCGAAATGGCCGGTGCCGAAGTTTCTTCAGGCGAAGGCTATCCGGGCTGGAAACCCAACCCGCACTCCGAGATTCTGGAGATTGCAACCGCTTCGTACAAACGTCTGTTCGGTGTAGATGCCAAGGTAAAGGCTATCCATGCCGGACTGGAATGCGGCTTGTTCCTCGACAAGTACCCGACACTGGACATGATTTCATTCGGTCCTACCTTGCAGGGAGTACACTCGCCCGACGAACGGATGCTGATTCCTACCGTACAGAAGTTCTGGGATCACCTGCTGGACATCCTCAAGAACGCACCTGTCAAGAAGTGATCTGCTGATACATAAACAAGGACTGACCATGACGGACCAGACACTGCCCGCGCCGAATCGCTGTTTCCACATTCTTCCTGCACCGGAAGACACAGCCACACGGCGGACGTGCCTTAAGCCTTCAAGGTCAGCCCTTTCTGTTTTTCCTCCGCTGAAAAGATGGGGAATTTGCGCTTGCATGTTGCTACTTGCCCTGACGGCATCCGGCCAGACACGCCGGGACACTGCCCGGTTCCGCGTCATGTCGTACAACGTCGAGAACCTCTTCGACAGCCGACACGACACCCTGAAAGAAGACCGGGAATTTCTGCCCGATGCCATCCGCCACTGGAACTACACGAAATACCGGAAGAAACTGAACGACATCGCCCGCGTCATCACCGCCGTAGGCCAATGGGAAGCGCCTGCTCTGGTAGCCTTGTGCGAAGTGGAGAACGATACGGTCATTCGCGACCTGACCCGCTACTCTGCCCTTCGCGAAGCCGGCTACCGCTATCTGATGACTCATTCGCCCGACCTTCGGGGCATTGATGTGGCTTTGCTCTATCAGCGACACCTGTTCAAGCCCGTTGCCCATCGAAGCATCTCCGTCCCGCCGCCCGGCAAAGACAGCCGTCCTACCCGCGACATCCTCCATGTCAGCGGCCTGTTGCTCAATTTGGATACGCTTGATGTATTCGTCTGTCACTTCCCCTCCCGCTCGGAGGGCGCAAGGGAGACGGAGCCTTATCGCCTACGGGCCGCCCGACTGGTAAGGCAGGCAGCAGACAGCCTGCTGCACGTCCGCCAACGGCCGCAAATACTGATTATGGGCGACTTCAACGACTATCCACACAACAAGTCCATACGCCAGGTGCTCGGAGCACAGTTACTGCCGGAAAACACCGGCGGAAATGCAGATTCGTCCGCCGTCGCCGCACAGCCCGATCCTTACGGGCTCTATCATCTGCTGGCGCACCAGGCAGCCCACCGCAAGCACTTTGGCAGCTACAAGTATCGGGGTGAATGGGGATTGCTCGACCACATCATCGTATCGGGCACGCTACTACTCCCCGACGCGCCTTGCCACACCCGCGGGGGAGACGTCTTTGCACCCGACTTTCTGCTGGTTCCGGACAAGAAATACGGCGGCAGGCAGCCCTTCCGCACCTATTACGGCATGAAGTACCAAGGAGGCTACAGCGACCACCTGCCTGTCTGGGCCGATTTCTACGTCCTCTATTAAGCCCGGACCTGACGACTCACACGGTAGTTACCAGCCCTTCGAAGAAGTTGCTCAAGCCTTGGCGTGCTTCGGCCAGCTTGTCTTCCCAATGCTTCACCGAGTTTTGTCCGATGACGTCTGTCACATACTTCACGGCTATGAAAGGCACTCCCTTGGCACGACACACCCACGCCTGGGCAAAGGCTTCCATGTCTACTACGTCGCCTTTCACATCAGTCAGCTCGGTCAGGAAGCTGTCGCCGGTATTGCACGTACCGTTGTCGGGCCAGTGCAGGCAATAGCCTTTCTGCGCCAGCAGTTCGGCAGAGTCAATCTGCCACTCCATGCCCAAATCGGAAAGTTTCTGCATGTCGCGGTCGACAAAGTGGCGGCACACCAATACATCGCCCACCTGACGGCTGACGCTGCCTGCCGTACCCACATTTACCACCAGATCGGGCTGCCCGTGCGTGATGGCTTCGGCCAGATAAAAAGCCGACTTCACCTTACCGATGCCCGTGCGCAAATAGCCCACCTGCACTTCCTCGCCCCCGACGATGCCGGGAAACTTCAACTCCGTAAATTCGCCTTGAACGGCGTAAGTAACCAGTATTCTCATCTTGTTTCTTTTTTATTCACCACCGAGGAGACAGCGTTTCACAGCGTCTTCCTTATCCTTCCGGACAATGGCCCTGCAATACGCAGCATCCTCCGTGGCGTACATTCTACATTTTAATATAAGTCTTCAGCGCCTCCACATACTCCTCGAAAGCATCGACGCCACAGGGGGTAATCTTACAGACCGTACAAGGCATCTTGCCCTTGAAAGTCTTTGTCACCTCCACATAACCAGCCTTGCTCAGTTTGTCTATCTGCACGCTCAGATTGCCTGCCGTGGCTCCCGTCTGCTGACGGATGTAGACAAAGTCAGTCTCCTCGACACTGAGCAGCAGCGACATGACGGCCAGCCGAAGCTCGCTATGCAGCAAAGGATTCAGTTCTTTAAACATAACGGTTCCTTTCTTATGCGTTAGGTATAACCTCCCTGCGAGCCCGACGGTTCAACACATGCCCCGGGATAACCAGCGACAGCAGCACAATGACGGCAAACACAAGCAGCGTTGCAGAAGATACACCACCGGAAACCACCTGAAACACCAGCACCAGACTCCAGGCAAAGCCCAGCGAAGGCAATCCCGAAAACAGGGTATAACGGATGATAATGCCCGTAAGCAGACTGCCCAGCGAAACCAGCATGGCACACAACGGCAGAATCAGTCCGTAAGCCTGATACAACGTAGCAAACACAGCCACACCACAACAGGCAATGCCAATCATCTGCCACACCTGACCCACCACACGGTCGGTATAGTCCTTCGCCCCCTGCTGTTTCCGCCACCGGCGGCCAAACCACCACGACAGCAACCATCCCACCACCGGCAGCGTCCAAAAGCCCCACAGGCAGGCAGTACAGTTCGTGAAATACAAGGCAGCCCACACACCCAGTGTAACCACCACGCCGGTATATCCCCACAACAGAAACATATTTCCACCGCCCGCATCCAGATTGCGGCGCGTATTGCGGATCATCTGCGCTATCAGCTCCAGACTCTCCCTTTCGTTCAGTTTTCGGTCTTCCATCATTTGTCCTCCTTCATTTGTTTTACATGTACAGGGTTCCCCCTCATCCTATTAGTCACAGTTGTCGTTCGAACTCCATTGCAAAGATAAGAGGTTTATTTTATAAACCAAATTATATCATAAATAAAAATACGTTCTAAACTACTTTTCCTCCAGATTCGTACAACCAACGCCCCCGTGCACATCCCCTCCCCCCTGCACACCCTGTCAGCCGCCTACCCGCTATCACCCCACCACCCCCCAGGCTTCGCATAAAAACACGTCAGGCCCGGCACCTCCCTTCCCCTAAACACGAAGCCACTCATGCATAGGAGAAGTTACATCTCAGCCCGCGAAATGTACATCCCGCGTGCCGAGATATACATCCCGCCAGCCGAAATATGCATCCCGGCACGCGAGATGAAAGCGACTCCCTATGGAAGAACCTTTCCAAACCATACAAACCACCTTTCACGAATAAGCCCAACCACATCCATCCGTATACCAAGCCCGCAAGCATCCGATGGCATCCGCCCGCCCCACGCCGCCGAAGCCTTCCGAGAACGACGGCCATCATCAGCAAAATGACAGAATAATCGCCCCATTCAGGCAAAAACATCCTCCCACAGAAACAAAAAGAAGAAAAAAAACTCCCGAAAGACTTGTTTTTCTCTGAAAAGTTTTTGTAATATCCGAATAAAACGTATTTTTGTGTACAATTTTGGTGTAGTAATGACAGAAGAAGAAAAGAAGCTATTAAGTACCTTTGAAGCCAGGCTGCGTCATTTAATCTATCTGCACGATGAATTAAAACGCGAGAATGCCGAACTAAAGCAACTTCTCGATGCCAAAGAAGAAGAATGCCGGACACTGATGGCCGAATATAAGCAACTGGAACAGAACTACACAGACCTAAAATCAGCTACGACAATCAGCCTTAACGGCAGCGACGTAAAAGAGACGAAGCTGCGATTGTCAAAATTAGTGCGTGAAGTCGATAAATGCATCGCTTTGTTGAATGAATAAAGAAGAAGATGTATGAACGATAAAATAAAAATAAACCTGCAGATGGCAGGAGCTTCTTATCCGCTTACCATCAACCGCGAAGACGAACAGATGGTGCGGGAAGCCGCCAAGCAGGTCGATTTGAGGCTCAATGCGTATCGCGAACATTATCAGAGCGTTTCCGCCGAACGGATCATAGCCATGGTGGCCTATCAGTTCTCGCTGGAAAACCTGCAACAGAAACAGCGCAACGACACTGAGCCCTATACAACAAAGATAAAGGAACTGACAAAGGTGCTGGAAGATTACTTTAAAGAACCGTAATCCGTACAACCGCCACCTTCAAAGTATACCTTATTTATTAAGTAGAAAACCCACGCACTGTGCAAAAGTCCGTCTTGCCGATAGAGACAGGCTTTTATACAGTGCGTTTTTATTTATATCTATAAAAAACAAATTAAAATGACAGTAGTTACAATAGTAGTATCCATTGCCTGCTTTCTTATCGGAGGATTCGCCTCGTACCTGTTCTTCAAGCACGGGCTGAAGTCCAAATACGATAGCATTCTGAAGGATGCCGAAGCAGAGGCGGAAGTGATTAAAAAGAATAAGTTACTCGAAGTAAAGGAAAAATTCCTCAACAAGAAAGCCGACCTGGAAAAGGAGGTAGCCATCCGCAACCAGAAAATACAACAGGCCGAAAACAAGCTGAAACAACGCGAAATGGTGTTGAATCAACGCCACGAAGAACTGCAACGCAAGAAACAGGAAGCAGATGCCATCAAGGAAAACCTGGAGGCACAGCTCGTAGTAATAGACAAAAAGAAAGAAGAACTGGACCACCTGCAACGCCAGGAAATAGAAAAACTGGAAGCCATCTCCGGACTTTCGGCCGAAGAAGCCAAAGAACGCATGGTAGAATCGCTGAAGGAAGAAGCCAAAACGCAGGCACAGTCCTACATCAACGACATTATGGACGACGCCAAACTGACTGCCAGCAAGGAAGCCAAACGCATCGTCATCCAGTCCATCCAACGGGTTGCCACCGAAACAGCCATTGAGAATTCCGTGACCGTATTCCACATCGAATCGGATGAAATCAAAGGACGCATCATCGGACGCGAAGGCCGTAACATCCGCGCGCTGGAAGCTGCCACAGGTGTGGAAATCGTGGTGGACGACACCCCCGAAGCCATTGTGCTCTCCGCCTTCGACCCCGTACGCCGCGAGATTGCCCGTCTGGCCCTGCACCAACTGGTGACCGACGGCCGCATCCACCCCGCACGCATCGAAGAAGTAGTAGCCAAAGTACGCAAACAGGTTGAAGAAGAAATCATCGAAACCGGTAAGCGTACCACCATCGACCTGGGTATCCACGGCTTGCACCCCGAACTGATCCGCATTATCGGAAAGATGAAATACCGTTCATCCTACGGACAGAACCTGTTGCAACACGCCCGCGAAACAGCCAACCTTTGCGCCGTCATGGCATCGGAACTGGGACTGAACCCGAAGAAAGCCAAACGTGCCGGACTGCTGCACGATATCGGCAAGGTACCCGACGAAGAGCCCGAACTGCCGCACGCACTCTATGGTATGAAGCTGGCCGAGAAGTTCAAGGAAAAGCCCGATATCTGCAATGCCATCGGTGCTCACCACGACGAAGTGGAAATGACCAGTCTGCTGGCTCCCATCGTACAGGTGTGCGACGCCATCTCGGGTGCACGTCCCGGCGCACGCCGCGAGATCGTAGAAGCCTACATCAAGCGTTTGAACGATCTTGAGCAGCTTGCCATGTCCTATCCGGGTGTGACGAAGACATACGCTATCCAGGCCGGCCGCGAACTGCGCGTCATTGTCGGTGCCGATAAGATAGACGACAAGCAAACCGAAAGCTTGTCGGGCGAAATCGCCAAGAAGATCCAGGATGAAATGACTTATCCGGGTCAGGTGAAGATTACCGTTATCCGTGAGACACGTGCGGTAAGCTACGCCAAGTAACATAGCTACATAAAAACTCTACCATTGAAGGCACGGATTACACGAAAAGCCACAGAAAGTTCCAACAACAATCTGTGGAAAGAAGTGTAATCCGTGCCCCGTTTCTATCAACACAGTTGCCGGCAAGAACAACTTACAACGGCCGGACCAACTTTAAATCCGCAAAGCCATGAACCATTATCAGTTTGAAGTCTGCGCCAATTCCGTAGAAAGTTGCCTCGCTGCACAGGCAGGAGGAGCCGACCGTGTAGAACTGTGCGCCGGTATCCCTGAAGGTGGGACCACTCCCTCATACGGCGACATAGCCACGGCCCGCGAGCTGCTGACACATACACGCCTGCACGTCATCATCCGCCCACGCGGAGGTGATTTCCTCTACACTCCCCTTGAACAACGCATCATGTTGAAGGACATTGAAAACGCCCGCCGGTTGGGAGCCGACGGAGTAGTCTTCGGCTGCCTGACGCCCGAAGGCGATATCGACATCGCCCTGATGAAGCAACTGCTCGAAGCCGCGCAAGGCATGTCGGTCACCTTTCACCGTGCCTTCGATGTATGCCGCCAGCCCAAGCAGGCACTGGAGACCCTCATCCAACTGGGTTGCCATCGCATTCTTACTTCGGGTGCACAGCCCACTGCCGAACAGGGTATTCCCCTGCTGAAAGAACTGCAGGCACAAGCCGACGGACGCATCATCCTGCTGGCCGGCTGCGGTGTCAACGAAAACAACATTGCCCGCATAGCCAGCGAAACGGGTATCCGCGAATTCCATTTCTCGGCTCGTGAGCAATTGACCAGCGGAATGCAGTTTCGCAACGAAGCCGTCTCCATGGGTGGAACGGTGTGCATCGACGAATATTCGCGACCGGTCACCACTGCCGAAAGGGTCCGAAAGACCATCGGCGCACTAGTTCAACAATAAGCCCGGATGCAGATTTCGGTTGTCTTTCCTACCCGTTTGGTCGGGAAAAGTGGCCTGTCAGTCAAATTTTGCCTTCAGAGGCAACCAAAGTCCTGCAAAATTGTTATCTTTGTAAGGACTAATCCTTTAAACATATAACTATGAAAGTTCTGCAACGCATATTCAATAGCCTATTCCTGCTCGTCGGCTTGTTTCTTTCGTTCAGTGCATGCACCGACGACAACGACGTGACAGCCACCCTGCTCGACAAGGAATACGAACTAATCGATATAGAATGGTGCCGCATGGCCGACGACGTTCTGTTCAGCAAAGAGCAATCGTTCACCCACGAATCTACTTCGCAACAGGAGGCAGAAGGCAAGCATTCCATCGACTTCAACGCAATGGAAGGTTATCGGCAGAGCTCCCTATTCCTCCCCGATGACCCTGTTCTGTTCCAGCGCCTGATTGGCTCGACAGCCGACTCGGTCTGTGTTCCCCAAAACGCCACACAGCCTGCCATGGGAATTTACTTTCACATGCACGCCAAGAACAGTACACCGGTACCCTTCTCTACCGAGTATTACGTATACAACTCCGAACAGCAGAATCTGCACATCGAATCGGAAACGCCGTTCATTGCCTACATCACTTCGGAAATCATGGAATACCAGGTGACTTACACCTATCGTGCTCTGTTCCGGGGAAAGACAACCGGTCAGGAGATAGAGGCTACCGGCAAGTGGGAAGGTATTTACTACCGCCACATCGGCAATCAGGTACATTCGTTCGAAGGGGAGAACATCACCGAAACCGCTCCGGCGATGCCCTAACCGACCGTAAGCACATACCCTTTTTTCATCAACGACTCAATCCGTACGGTTGGGTCGTTTTTTAATGCCCTCCGCAGGTAAGTGATCTGCACGTTCAGCGCCAGCGAGTTGGCATAGCTGTCGCTGCCCCACACGGCTTCGAGCAGGGCAGAGCGCGCCACCGTCGTGTTCGCATTGCGAGCCAGCATCCGCAGGATGTCGGCCTGACGCGAAGTGATGAGCACTTTGTTGGTGCCCGTACGGATTTCGTTGGTGCTGTAGTTGAACACCGAGCGTCCAAAGCTGTACACTTCCTCCTCAACCATCTCGTCCAACTGCGAGGAGAAGCGCTCGCGTATGCGCGCTATCAGTTCCTCCGGATAGAAGGGCTTGGCTAAGTAGTCGTTCGCCCGAAGGCGGAAGCCTTGCAGACGGTCGGCCTTGTCGCTGCGGTCGGACAGAAAGAAGATGAGGACATGCCTGTCCGCCTCGCGGATACGGGTTGCCACTTCGAAACCGTTCAGACCGGGCATGTTGATGTCGAGCAACACCAGGTCGGGCCTGACGAGGGGAAACTGCTCTACGGCCATACTGCCGTTTCCTACATAGGTGACGTCGTACCCCTCCTGTTCGAGGAAGCGTTTCAGCAGCAGGGAGTACTTCAAGTCATCGTCGGCAAAAAGAATCTTCAGTCGTTTCATACAGGGCTTTACCTCCGCGCCCTCTCCCCGAAAAGAGGAAGAGGAGAACGGCAGGATTTCTTTTTAGAATCTGTTATTCTTGTTTTCACTCATCGTTCATTGTGGGATGCAGACGGTCACCGTTGTCCCCTGCCCCGGGCGGCTCCGTAGGGTGACGGTGCCGCGGTGTGCCTCGGTCAGCAGCTTTACGTAACTCAGTCCCAAGCCGATGCCGGGCACAGCAGGGTCGGGCAGGCTGGCACTGCGATAAAACTTGTCGAACACACGGGCCTGCTCGGCAAGGGGAATGCCGATGCCGTTGTCGGCTACGCTCAACGTGAGCCGGGCATCGGTCACCGCCGCTTCGATAACGATATGAACCGCATCGCCCGAATACTTCACCGCATTCTCCAGCAGGTTGCTGATGATGTTCGAGAAGTGTAACCGGTCGGCCCGTACCGTCAGCGAAGGGTCGATACGGACTTCGAAGCTGGTCTGCTTGTCCGTTGCCGACTGTTGCAGGAGTACCAGGTTATCCACTGCTTCGCGCAAGCGGAACGTAGTGACGGTCAGTTGTGCCTGCCCGTCGTCGGCCCGGGTCATGTCGCGCAGCTTCTGCAAATAGGCGGACAGGTTGTCCAGCCCTGCCCGTGAGTCGTGTATCACTTCTTCCATCGCCTGCAGGTCGGCACACAGCTCCCGATGACTCAGAAAGGCCACGCACGTCTTCAGCGTCTGCACGGGACGTTTCAGTTCGTGAATCATAGTGTTGACGAAGTTCTTCCTCATCTCGTCGATGCGCCGCTGACGCAGGATGGTCTTAATCTGGAAGAGCAGACAGAAGGCCAGCAACAGTATCAGCAGCAGGCTGCCCAACAGTTGTCCCCCCATCCGGAGCAACAGCGCGTGAGGCAGTATCTGTACCTGCACACGCACCTGTTCGAACTTCATCGGGTTGTAGGGATAGTCCACCTGCAGCACGGGGAACAACGACGTACCGAGGTGGGTCACTTTCTCTTTGCAGCGGTACAGCGTGTCGCGCACATGGGTCAGCTGTGTGGTAAAGGGCATTCCGTCGAGCCGTACCTGCAGGATGGAGTCGAAGCGTTGCAGCGTGAAGGGCACATCGACCTGCAGTTTGTACTGGTCCAGCACGCGGACGATGTCGACTCCGCCGGAGTAGCCGTCTTCGTTGCTCAGCACCAACGAGTCGACAAACTGCATGTTCAGCCTGTCGGTACGTACGCCGATGCTGTCTTTGCCCGTGCGAGACAGTCGCACCGTGTCGGGCATCAGGTCCGAGATGCTGGCTTTCAGCAGTTCGTCGGTATCCACTGTACCCACTTTGACCACCTGCCTGTACTCCTGCCTGCCGGTGGGGTTCAGGCTGTCTTTCTGGTCCCGGTAGCTCAGCGATATGCTGGTGTTGAGCGACACATTCGAAGCTCCGAACGTCTTTCGGGGCATTGTCCGGCGTATGGAGTCGTTCACGGCTACCGCATCCATGACGCGACGGTACATATCGTCGGCACACTCTTCGTTTTTATACCGGTACTGGTTCCACAGCCAGTAGCCCTGCCCCGCAATAATCAGCAGCATGGCTGCCAGCGAAAGCATCCATATAATCTTGATCCGTTGTTCCATTCTTTGTCTTGTTCGGTTCGTTTAGGGTTCCGGAAGCAAAAGTAACGCATCCGCTCCAATTAACGGTACGCGCGAGGCAAGTATTCTCGGGCGAATAATATTTCAGTAATAACTTTCCTCCGTGCCGGCAGCTTTTCTTCCTAGTTTTGCGTCGGGCAAGGCGGAAAAAGGAACCGTTTCTGCCACATGCCCGCCCAAAGAAAACATGATACGAACTTTTAAAACAAGAAACAGTATGAAAACAACCCTCTTCCTTCTGACCCTCCTTTCGGTCCTCATCGCACAGCCGGTGGCGGCCCAGTTCAACATCCGCATCTCGACCGGCGAAAGCCTGCGGCAGGACACCATCGACCAGGCTGTCTACGTGGTGCAATACGACATGCAAGACCGAAGCGATACCACCGAAACCGAAGCACCCAACGAAACAGCCCTGCTAGAAGTTGGCCGGAAACTCTCGAAGTTCTACAGCTACACCAAATACGTATGCGACTCGGTGCTGGCCGCCGACCTGGCCAACCATGCGTCGCAAGAAGTGATCAACGAGCACCTGGGCCGGTATGGAAAAAGCCGACTGAGCGAACAGACCTTCAAACGATTCCCCGACGGAAAGGTGACGACCCTCGACGAAGTGGCGGGAGGCATCAGCCGCCTGCGTTGCGAAGAGGACGAGGAGCGTCCGCAGTGGGAACTGTCGGCCGACACGATGCGGGTGTTGTCCTTCGGGTGCCGCAAGGCCACCTGCCGCTTCAAGGGGCGCAACTGGACAGCCTGGTACACCACCGACATCGCATCAAGCGAAGGCCCCTGGAAACTGTGCGGACTGCCGGGCCTGATACTGCTGGCCGAGGACGATGAGGGGCACTACCGCTTCGAGTGCACCGGCATCGAACAGTGCCGCACCTATCGCCCCATCCTGTATGCCGGAAAAGACTACGAACCGATGAGCCGGAAGGCCTACAACAAGGTACACGAACGCTACTATGCCGACCCCGTCGGATTCATCACCGGCAACATGCCCAACGTGAAGATTACCATCAAGGACTCACAAGGCAACCCTACCGGCAACCCCAAAAACCTGCCCTACAATCCGCTGGAAAGAGAGTAACGGAAACGCCGCCTGCCACTCCGGCAGCCGCCGTTCTCCGGATGCGAATTATCCGGACAAAAGCGAGGCAATCAGCAGGAACAGATGTAAGCTTTTAAGAAGCACTGACGGGTAGTACATAAAGCGCTGATTACGAGACAGTTATATTTTGACTATCACAGTCCTATACTTAGGTACCCTCAGTCGTATCCTTAGGTACCCTCGGTCCTATCCTTAGGGGGTCTCGGTCGTATAGGGTGACTGTCAGCCTTCCGGAGTGTCCGTAAAACATCGTAATAGCCTCGCTGCATCAACAACGAAAAATATTTATCAAACATCCGAATATGAACCAGAAACTACCGATACTTTTCCTGGGGCTTCTGCTGACCCTGTGCACCGCCCTACGGGCACAAACGCTGGAGGGCCGCATCACCGACGCCGAAACCCGTCAGCCGCTGGAGGCCGTCATGGTGAGCGTGACGCGCGACAACATACTGACCGACTACCGTCTGACCGATGCCGACGGACGCTTCGCCCTGCCCTGGAAATATGAGGGCAGCCGGCAAGTGTCGGTTTCGCTGCTGGGCTACCGCACGGAAGTACGCACCGTTATCGCCCCCGGCCGGCTGGACATCGCTCTCGTGCCCGAAGCCGTCGTCCTGAAGGAAGTACAGATACGGCCGGGGCGCATCAGCACGCGCAAGGACACGGTGCGCTACGACCTGGCCCGCTTTGCCACCTCGAAAGACGTGCACATCAAAGACGTGCTGAAACGTCTGCCCGGCGTGGACGTGGACGAAAACGGCCAGGTGAGGTACAAAGGCAAGCCCATCGACCATTATTACGTAGAGGGGATGGACGTCACCGGCGGACGATATGCCCAAATCAACAACAACCTCGACGCACGGGCCGTGAAAACGGCCGAAATCATGGAAAACTATCAGTCGGTGAAGGCACTGAAAGGGAAAATCAACTCCGAAGAAGTGGCCCTGAACCTGAAGCTCGATCCCAAGGTGCGCGACCAGTGGATATGGAATGCCACCGCAGGTCTGGGAGGCGGCACCGACGTGTTGTGGGAAGGCGGCCTCAACGCCTTGCAGCTGGGCAAAGGGCGGCAGAGCATCTACAACTACAAGACGAACAACAACGGGGCCGACCTGAGCCGCGAACAAGACGTGCAGACGGCCGACGCAAGCGCCGACACGCCGATGACAGCCTTCCTGACCCAGCCCGGCATACAGGGGCCGCTGGACGAACACCGCCTGCTCTTCAACCAGACACACACGCTGAATGCCAACCGCATGTACAAGTACGACGACAACCGCTCGTTGCGCTTACAGGCCGGATACACCCGAAACCAGCTGGAGCAGCAACAGGGCAATGTCCGCCTCTACTACCAGCCGGGCGACACCGTGCGACTGGACGAGGACTTCCAGTATACCCTGCTGGAACACGACGCCTTTGCCGAAGCCCGCTACGAGGACAACAGCGAGCGACACTACCTGAGCAACCGCCTCACGCTGCAAGCCAACGCCGGACGGAGCCGCTCGGCGGAACTGCAACAGACCCTGAACACCGGTTCGATGCAGGCTGCCAACCTCTTCAGCCTGATTCGCAATGCCGACCAGCACACGTGGGAGGTCACTTCCACCACCCGTTATGCCTGGATGCCCTCGCGCCTGCAACTTCCGGCCGGAACCGACGACTACCGTCAGCAGGCGTTCCGTACCGACAACCAGGTCAGCTACCTGCACAAGCGGAACGGCCTTACCCGCCAGCACCAGGCCGGCATAGAAGGGGAATGGACACGCGACAACGGATTCGCAACCGGCTCGCTGGCGTTCCGGCTGCTCACCTCTTTCCTGCTCGACCGCGAGCCGTGGCGGGTTTCCCTCTCGCTGCCCGCCGGACTGAAGCACTACTTCGCGCAAAGCCGCCCCCACCTGGTGTTCCAGCCCACCCTGTACGTCAGCTATCGGCCGGACTATCACTGGAAATTCTCGACACTGGCCTACATCAACCGTTCGGCAGGCAGCACGTCCGACCTGTACCCGTACCTGTACCGCACCGATTACCGCACGCTGCACTGCACCAACGGGCTACTGCCGGTCAGCCTCAGCCAGAGCTATCAAGTGTATGGGGAATACAAGAATACGGCACACGAGTTCTTCGTCACCCTGTCCCTGCAATACGCGAAACGCCACAGCCGTACCCTGACCGCCCAATACATTGCGGCCGACACCCTGCTCTACCTCCGGCAAGCGATGCCCAACCACACCGAGCAATGGTCTGTCAGCACCCATCTGTCCAAAGGATGCTACGACTGGAACCTGAAAACCTCACTGGAACTGTCGCTGAACCGCAGTACGGGCAAGCAGCTGACCCTGTCGGCCGCCACCGGCACCGGCAACACCGGCACTGCCGACGCCCTGCCGCAAAACTACCGCTACGACTACCTGAAGGCCGAGCCCAAAATAATCTGGACCCCCGTCGATGCACTCGAAGTGCAGTATCACGGCACGTTTGCCTACGGCGGCAGCAAGATTGGTGACCACACCCGCCTCAGCCCCTTACTCGATATGGTCAACCGCCTGCATCTGACTCTGAGCGTCGGAGACGTCTATCTGCGCCTTTCGGGCGAGCACTACCGTAACGACCTTGGAGGCGGCAACCACCAGACTACCCTGCTGGCCGACGCTACCCTGACCTACCGGCATGGGCGATGGAGGTTCGAGGCATCCGTCCGCAACCTCTTCGACAAACGGACGTATGCCTACACAAACTACACAGCCACACAAAGCTATACCTACTGGTTGAACATACGCCCGCGGGAGGGGATGGCGAAAGTCAGCTACCAGTTCTGATACGGGAAGTTCCGGTCAACAACTCTTCACCAAGGCATACACCAGTATGCACCCTATCGTGATGCCGCCCACCGCTATCGGAACCCACGTCTCGCGGAACTCCTTCCGCCGATACTTGCCAAGCTTGACAAACAACCAATAGCACAGACTGGCTCCGACAAAGCCCACCAGAGCACCCGCCAGCAAGTCGCCGGGATAGTGAACGCCCAAGTACGAACGCGAGTAGCAGGTCAGCAGCGCCCAAAACATGATGAACGCCGTGAGCAGGCGGTTGCGGAATATGTAGAAGACGAAGAAAGCCAGTCCGAACGTGTTGGCGGCGTGGCAGGAGGGGAAACCATAGCGACCGCCCCGGTAACCGTTCACAATCTGCACCAGGTCCGAAATGGGGTTCTCCAGATTGGCCGGGCGAAGACGGCAGGCCACCGGACGAATCAGGGTGGCGCATACCTGGTCGGCAAAGGTGATAGTCAACGCTACCGTGACGATGCAACCCAGTGCCATCTTCCATCCCAGGTTACGGAATATCACATACAATATGGCGGCATACATGGGAATCCACACCAACTTGCCGCTAAAGGCATACATAAAGTAATCGGCCCACTCCGCACGCCATCCGTTGATGGCCAGCAGCAAATCGGTGTCCGCATCGGACAGGACCGACAAAAAGTCAATTAACATCATCTCTCGGGTTCTGTTGTTTAGGGTTATCGGTTCAGTGATTTATCGGGTTGCCAGGTCGTCGTACAACTTCTGCAGATAGGCCTCGCCTGCACGCAGATTGGCGCCTTTGTGCTCTCCTTCGTCAAGAACGACCTTGCCCGACTGGTTGTCGAATATCAAATGGTTGTCGGCTGTAGCCACACCGAAGGCATCGGGCACGGTGAAGAAGGCGAAATGAGGCGATGCCGGGTTCATCAGGTCCTTGCTGAACACAAATTCGCCGTGCGGCAAACCTAACTGTGCCAGCAGCGTTGCGGCAATGTCCTGCTGCGAGCCATAGACATCGATGCGGCGCGGCTTCTCGATGGCACCGCCCACCATCAGCAGAGGGATTTGGTAACGTTCGATCATGAAGTTGTTCACCGGTTCGGGCGTAGCTCCTAAGTGATCGGGGACAAGCAGCACGACGGTGTTTTTCCACTGGGGCAACTCACGGTATTGCCTTATGAAGTCGCCCACGCAGCTGTCGGTGTAGGCAAACGAGTTCATGGCGTCGTTCTCCAGACGGCGGTAGGGCACTTCGAAGGGCTCGTGACTGCTGGAGGTCTGAATGACGCGATAGGCAGGCTGCTGCTGTCCGTCGGAGGCAGGAAGGGTGGCAGCCTCTTCCTTCAAGTCGTCCAGCAGGCGGCGGAATACCAGATGGTCGTGCACGCCCCACTTGCTCAGACGGTCGGCAACGGGGAAGTCCTTGTCGGCTACAATATCTTCGAAGCCCGACGACATCAGGTACGAACGCATGTTGGTGAAGTCGGCATCGCCACCATAGTAGTACTTGGCACTGTAGCCTGCCTTCTTCAGGCTACCGGCTATGGCAGGCAGGTTCTGCGTCTTACGCGGATATTTCATGATGCTTGTCGTGGGCTGTGCCGGATAACCGCTCAGTATCGATACAAGTCCGCGGTCGGTACGAAAGCTGTTGGCATAGAAGTTGGTGAACAGCACACCTTCGCGGGTCAGGCTATCCATCTGCACCGCAATGTCGGGTGCGCCGCCCAGTGTAGTCATCAGCCGTGAAGAGAAGCCTTCCAGAATCACGATGCACACGTCGGGCCGCTGTGTATTGAACAGGGTGCGGTCGGCCATTGTCAGCGAATCGGTGGCCAGGGCACGCAGCGAATCGGCAGGTTGTGCGGCTCCTTCGACAGCCGGGTCAATCAGGGTGGCAAACAGTCGGTCGGCCTCGTCCGGCTCCATAAAGCGATACTGACTGGCAAAGTCTTTCTGTTTGGATAATGACTCCATCAGGCTGAAGGCCGGGTTGGTAGCAGCATGGTTCAGCAGGATATTGGTACTGAAATAAACCTTACCGGTGTTCATCGTCGACACCGTAAAACCTCCACGGATAGGGATAAACAGCAATCCCGTCAGCAGAAGCAGCAGGAACGACATGCCCAGACGATGGTAAGGCAGCTTCATCTGGCGGTACTTCTTCCCTATCAGCAACACACGGAAAAGCCAGTACAGCAACATGGCATACACCGCCATGACGAGTAATCCGCCCAACACAAACCACACACTGACACTAGCCATCGCCTCCTTAGGCGAGGAAAAGAAGTAAAACAGCGGAGTAGCATCAAGACGGAAGCCCCAGTAGCCGTATAAAGCAAGGTCGACCACGAAAATAACGGAAAGCAATATGGATATGAACAGGAAATACCCCTTCCAGATGCGGTGCAAAGCTCCCGACAGTGTCCATACGGTCACAATGGCCAGCAGCCCGGGAATCAGCGTCAAGTATCCTGCCAGCGACAGGTCGAGCGGAAGGCCGTGCCACATCACCTGCAGCCAGTCCTTCCACGAGGCATCGGCATACAGCGAATGATAGCAGAACATGAACAACGGCTTCTGCACAACGAAGATACAGACGAACAGAAGATATGTCTTGAGGAATGCAATGAGTCTTTCTTTCATGGTGTCTTTTCTAGCTACTTTTTATCTAAGAATCTGATATTCCGGACAAAAATAGGCTTTTTATTTCTATTTCCGGTCATGATGCTGAAAGAAAAACGAAAAATGCCCTGCATCTGGAGCAATACAGACCAGCATACAGGGACATCAGAAAGGGTCGGCATCCGCCTTAATGGCGTTCCAGATGCAGACGATGGGTTATCGTGGCAGGTAGCTCGTTTTCGTAGTGAGTAACCATGATCAGCGTCTTGTCGCGTCGCTGGCAGAAGGCTTCGATCACCTTCTTCACCCGCCGGCGGTTGTAGGTATCCAGCCCATGCAATGGCTCGTCAAGAATCAGCAGTTCCGGGTCCTTCACAAAAGCACGTGCCAGCAAGGCCAGCCGTTGTTCGCCACTGGACAGCTGCAGGAACGGACGGTCCTTCAGGGCGGCAATGCCGAATATGTCCATCCACCACTCGCATACCGACATCTGTTCTTCCTTGGGACGCTTGTACAGTCCGATGCTGTCGTGCAGACCCGAAGCCACAATCTCGATGGCAGGCAGGTTCTTCAGATAAGCGCGGTGCATCTCGGGGCTGACGTAGCCGATGTGTTTCTTTATCTCCCAGATGCTCTCGCCCGAACCGCGCTTGCGTCCGAACAGGCTGATATCGCAGGCATACGACTGGGGATTATCGGCGCACACCAGACTGAGCAGGGTCGACTTTCCCGCACCATTTTCGCCACTCAGTGCCCACTTCTGGCCGCGCATAACGGTCCAGTCAAGGTCCTTCAGGATAGTACGGTCGCCATAACGGATGCTTACCTTGTTCAGCCGGACTACCTCGGCGGAATCGTAGTTGGCGTGTTCGTAGGGATAGTTCAGGATGCGTTGTTGCAGTTCGTCGAACGACTGGGCTGTGTCCTGCTCGCGGAAGGCCTTCAGATACTCCTCGCGCGTCATCTTGGGACCAACCGTCCGGTTGCTGACGGGCACTACATGGGTGATGAACGATGGGATGTCGTCGAGCATCGAGAGTACCAGCACAATCTGCAACGAAGCAAGCCGCGTCAGTTCGTCCAACAGATGGAACAGCAGATCGCGTGTCGCCGCATCGAGGCCGATGAAAGGATTGTCCATAATAAGGATGCGGGGCGAAGTCAGCAGCGTCTTGGTCAGCTGGAACTTGCGCAACTCTCCGCTGGAAAGCAGGATGATTTTCTTTTCCAGCATTGGTTCGATGCGGAACAGGTCGAATAGCTGTTGCTTCAGGGCATCATCCTTGATCGTCCCCAACAGGTCGCGTACCACGGGGGCATCGTCCTGATCGTGTGCATTCCAACGTTGCTGGTAGTAATAGTTGGCGTCGGCCGACCCGTACGTGTCGCGAAAGGCTATGTATTTGATATTATCATAAACCGCTTTCGAAGCCGAAGGAGAAAAGTCGTAAGACAATTCACCTTCGTACAAAGGATATTTGCCTGTCAGCATATCGACCAGCAGACTCTTACCGGCTCCGTTGGGGCCGACAATGGCGATGTGCTCCCCGTCCATGAAATCGAGTGAAACGGGACGGGCCAAACGCACAAGCGGGTTGCGTACGACGCCCCCCGCTACATGTATTGTATAATGTGGCATATTATAGAAATAAATTACTGATATATGATCATGGCCGACTGCGGCACTACCGTCAGCGAGGGGCCATAGACTGTCGCCAACCCTTTTTCGTTGACTAAACCGTTCTGACAAACAACTGTATATTTGCCTTCGGGTACCGACAGGGAGGCTGACTCGCGGCGGGCATTCAGCACTACGATGATGTCTTTCCATGTATCGCCTCCAGCGTGATCCTTCAAGCGGTAAGCCACGAGGTTCGTACCTTCGACAGGCAGGAACTCCAGATGCTTTCTTACCAGTTCGGCATCGCCCAGACGGAAGGCCGGATGATTGCGGCGCAACTGTATCAGCCCCTTGTAGTAGGCAAATGCGTCGGCATTGAGCGTCTTGCGATCCCAGTCGATAGCGTTGATGGAGTCCGGACTCTGATAGCTGTTGTGCACGCCTTTCTTGTCGCGCATCACTTCTTCACCGGCATAGATGAAGGGGACGCCCTGCGAGGTGAACACAGCCGTCTGTGCCAGCTTGTCTAAGCGTACCAGTTCTTCAGGCGTGATGCCGGGTACACTTGCCTTCAGGCGGTCTACCAGACACATATCGTCGTGACACGACACGTAGCTGATCATCTGCGTAGGCTGTCCGGCCCAGGGAGCCTTGCTGTAATTCACCGAGTCGTTGTTAATCTGCGGATGCTTTACAGCACCTGCAATGCCAAACTTGATGCTTTCTTCTCCACCCGGCAGTCCGGCCAGAAATGCGCCTTGCTCGTTGTTATTGAAAGGTCCTCGGAGAGCATCACGCATCTCGTCGGAGAAAGCGGCGATGCCAGGCATCTTGTAAGTGTTGGCTTTCATGGCCAGCGAATCTTCGGGCATCTGCGGTGCCGAAGCAGCCCAACCTTCACCATATATAAATATGGTAGGATCGATAGCCGAAGCGGCCTTACGTATTTCGTTCATCGTTTCGATGTCGTGGATGCCCATCAGATCGAAACGGAAACCGTCGATGTGATATTCGTTGATCCAGTAGAGCACTGACTCGATCATGTACTTGCGCATCATGGGGCGGTTGCTTGCCGTCTCGTTGCCACAAGCCGAAGCGTCGGCCAGTGTACCATCAGGCCGCTGACGATAGAAGTAACCGGGCACGGTACGTTCGAAATTGCTTTCGGCTGTGTTGAACGTATGGTTATAAACAACATCAAGCACTACGCGGATGCCTGCCTTGTGCAAAGCCTGCACCATCTGCTTGAACTCGCGGATACGGACTTCCGGACGATAGGGATCGATAGAATAAGAGCCTTCGGGCACATTGTAGTTCAATGGGTCGTAGCCCCAGTTGTATTTGTTTTCATCCAGACGGGTCTCATCGACCGAAGCATAGTCGTACGAAGGCAGGATATGCACGTGCGTCACACCCAGTTCCTTCAGGTGGTCGATGCCGGTAGCCATTCCGCCGGGGTTCTTCGTACCGGTCTCGGTCATGGCCAGGAACTTGCCCTTATGCTCGATGCCCGATGAAGGATGTACGGAGAAGTCGCGGTGATGCACTTCATAAATGATAATGTCAGCAGGACTTGCCAGCGGCGGACGCTTGTCCTCGGCCCATCCTTCGGGATCGGTCTCGCGCAAGTCGATGATGGCAGCACGCTTGCCGTTCACTCCTACTGCCTTGGCGTTGATACCGGGAGTATCGCCTTGCCACTTTCCGTCTATCTTCACGTTGAAGGTGTAGAATTTCCCTTTCAGGTCTTTTTCTACTTTTGTCTTCCAGGTACCTTCCTCGGCCCGTTCCATGCTGACGGTCTCGTAGGCATGTCCACCTTCGCCTGCCTCGTAAAGCATCAGGCGTACTTCGTCGGCTGTGGGTGCCCACAGCGTAAACTGAGTTGCTTCGGGCGCATACTCCATCTCGGTCAGACTGCCGGAACGTACCGGATAAAGTTCAAAAGAAGTGTATTCATTCTTTGCCGGAGCACAACTGACAACTGTGGCCGCCGCTACTCCAATGATTACCAAATCGTTCAGCTTCACCATACTGTTATTATTTTATTGTTTCAATAATTTCGTCCATTTGTTCCTGTCTATCCTTTTACCTTGTCGGGATTCTTGGCGATGAAGTCTTTCCATCCACGATAGCTTTTCTCCACTGCCGGACGCCCCATCTGCAGGTAGTGGCAATAGGCGGCTGCCAGAGCATCGGTAGCATCCATAAAGGTAGGCATATCGGCCTTACTGAAGTGCAACATGCGCTGCAACATATCGGCCACCTGCTCTTTCGAAGCCTGCCCGTTGCCCGTGATAGCCATCTTTATCTTCAGCGGGGCATATTCCGTAATCGGAATGTCGCGACTCAATGCTGCCGCCATGGCTACTCCCTGTGCCCGTCCCAGTTTCAGCATGGACTGCACGTTCTTACCGAAAAAAGGTGCTTCGATGGCCACTTCGTCGGGCAGATAGCTCTCGATGATGCTCAACACCCGTTCGTGGATATGCCGCAATTTCAGGTAGTGGTCGCCAAACTTACGCAGGTCAATGATGCCCATCGCTATCATCTCGGGCTTGACACCCGTCACCCGCAAAACGCCATATCCCATGATGGTAGTTCCCGGGTCGATGCCCAAAATGATTTTTTCCTTTACCGGCTGTATCACACGATTACCTCCATCAGTGTAGGGAAGCCCACTACTTTGTCTTTGAACAGCTTCATCATCTCCTCATTCAGTTTCACGCCCTGTTCGGTGTGCCAGCGGTGCAGACTGGCAGAATCTTCTACCTCGAACTGCACAGAATAGCAGTTGCCTTCTTCGCGATGGCTCAAGATGCGAGTAATACGCGGTGAGCGCAATATCCCTGTTTTCTCCACTTCGGGCAAGTAGTATTCCTGCATCCAAATCAGGAAATATTTCTCCTGCCCGTCTTCCACATGATAGGTTGTATTATAGACCAGCATAACTTTTTTCTTATTTTTCTCCGCAAACATAGCAATTATTTCAGAATTATGCATTATATTTGCGCCGTCAAAACAAGAAAACGTTCCGCAAACGTTTCAATGACGCTTAAATTGGGGTATTAGCTCATCTGGCTAGAGCGCGACACTGGCAGTGTCGAGGTGAGCGGTTCGAGTCCGCTATGCTCCACTTCTCAAAATCGCTCTTACAGTGCTACAGAGGCACTTCCAAAACTTCTTCAATTCGTTTTGGATTAAAAAAAAGACAATTAATGCCATTTTTGACATTAAGAACTTGTCGAAAACGAATCCAAAACAATTATGACAACTCTCAAATTAGCCGTTGTTCCGGCCAAGGTGCTGAAAAGCGGAAAACATAAAATCAGAATTGCAATAGGACATAAACAAGAAACAAGATATCTTGTTACTCGTTTTGTTATTGATTCTCCTTCTCAGTTTAGAGACGGACAAGTTGTAGATGCTCCTTACGCTTCACATATTAATATGAAGCTGAGAAACCTACTTAATACTTATCAAGAAGCATTAGATAAGATAAACACCAATTCCTATACATGCTCCCAAATCACAGAATACCTCTCTAATTATAGAGAAGGTACTTGTCCTTTTACAGACATTGCCAACGAATATATTGGTGGGATGATTAAAGAAGGCAGAAAGAGCACAGCACAACTGTACCAGAAAACTACAGATTACTTTCTGGATAGTGTAGGACATGACTCAATGCTTGAGGGAATCACACCACGTACCATCAAAGACTTCGACTTATACCTTAAACAACGCAATTTCAGTCCGGCGACAAGAGGTACACACATGGCACATCTAAAAGCAATCATTAATTATGCCATAAAATATAGAAAGGTATCATATGAAGCTCATCCATTCGAATTTTATGAAAAACCAGATTGCTCCGTTCGGGAATTGGACATAAGCGTTGATGAAGTACGTCTGATCAGAGATGCAGAGGTTACAGAGAAATCGCTTTGTATGGCCCGTGACCTTTTCATGTTATCCTATTATCTGGGTGGAATCAACCTGATCGATTTAATGCAGATCAATTTTAAAGGGAAAGACACGATAGAGTATATACGTGAGAAATCAAAGAATACCAAAAAGGGTGACAAAAAGATTAGCTTCACTATCCCGGATGAAGCTAAGCCAATAATAAAAAAATGGATGGGTAAGAATGGTAAGCTAAATTTCGGATATAAGCTATCTTATGACAACTTTAGGAAATATGTCACTAAAGAGATTATAAGACTCGCAGATAGGATTGGAATTGAAAAGCATGTAGTATATTATTCAGCAAGGAAAAGCTTCGTACAACATGGATTTGAGCTTGGGATACCTCTTGAGACACTCGAATATTGTATCGGCCAAAGCATGAAGGCGAATAGGCCGATATTCAACTACGTTAAAATAATGAGAAAGCATGCGGACGAAGCAATCCGCAAAATCTTGGATAACTTACGCTGATGTTTGGACAAAGGCTATCGCTTCTTTGATAGCCTCTTCCCTCTCCTTTTCTACCTCAGAATTCAAACGTTCTATAAGGTCCATATCTCCCGAAATTGCAGACTTCTCCCCCTCCGGAAATGCGACCGTAAGCCGATAATGACCATAGCCTACAAAAGCCTTGGTAAGCGTTGGCGCGGATTGTTTTTTAGCCATATCTGAAATGTTTGAGTAGCGAGAAACAAGAACGGTCCCGCTTTCCCGTTGCGTTACATACCTATTTGCGTCAGATACAGTGTAGCCATTAAGCATACATCACGGGGGTCGGGACCGCATATGAAGAAGCTACTGGCAACACCCATCACCAGTAGCCCAACGGTCAGATTATCTCTGACGCAAATTAGTAAGTAACGCAATACAAAGATGAGAAAATTACGCCGGAGTACGAAATATTCTCGATTATTTTTTGATAATAACCAAAAGGTTATTACCTTTGTTGTGTCAAATAACAAAGAAATATGAGTAATGAACAAATTAAAAAAGACCTGCTTATACAAAGAGCATTTCTGAAAAAAGAACTGGATCAGCTAAGGTTTATTGCCGAGGTAACAGGAACCAATCAGGAAAAAGAGATTGATAAAAGATTAGACAGACTCCTAACCATTGACAAGATCTTGGAAGAGTTAGAAAAAAAGAAGTAAAACAAGCCCTCTCTTCGGAGAGGGTACAAAAAAATATATGTATGACACTAAAAGATGAACTACAGGCATTAAAGCCGTTGCTTGGGACTGATTCCCCCGAGTTTTACGACCGGATGAAAGACATTGCCACACGGTATACTTCCAATGATGATAAAAAGGTAATATCTGAATTTGTTTCTGATCAATTGAAGGAGGTTGACAAGAAAATAGATTCCATGGAAGAAAATGCTATCAAATTGCAGTTGCAGGAAATCGCAGAAATTGTGTCTCTGAGCTATCTGGCAAAAAAATATTTCAATAGAAGTCGCTCATGGCTATACCAAAGGTTAAACGGGAATATTGTCAACGGTAAACCAGCCCGATTCACCGAAGAAGAATTAGCGACGTTCAATAATGCTTTGCAAGACATATCCAAAAAAATAGGCTCACTCAGTATCTCTCATTGATACTTTGTTATTTGACATCTTCCCCGCAGTTCGAGCCGCTGCGGGGATTTTTTGTATAAAGAGCATCAGCATATCGGCCTTTATTCCTACATTTGTCGCCATGAAGAATATCGAAATACATCTTGTGGACTTGTCCACTACCCTACCTTTGCCGTATGCCGACGAGGGCATCCGCGCCGGATTCCCGAGCCCGGCGCGGATCGTGATAAGAGAGAGGCTAATGAATGCTATTGACTCCATCAATGGGAAGTACGGAAACTCGGTAAAGTTGGCCGTGCAGGGACAGGGTACTGGCTGGAAGCTGAAGCAGGAGCAGCTATCAAAGCACTATACAACGGATTTAGGGGAGATTATCGAGATAAACTGCAGGAAATAAATAAGGCGACCTATTCGGTCGCCTTAAAATTAGGCTCAATTTTATTGCAACGATTTTAATTTTATCCCATGTTCGGTAAGAAATACCTTTTCGAATGAATCTTTTATATTTGTCTCATTATTAATTTCCTCTGTAGATAAAAATAATACGAAGTTATCATCCCCATTCCAATATGAACTTAATTCATCTTTTGATTTGCAGACTGTAGAAAGAAGATAGTTTACATAATTATCTACTGATGGAAATTTGTAGCAACGCAGATTAAATTTTATCATTATAGGATTTCTTTTATTATCACAAGTGCAAGAAACTGTAAATGATTTTCCATCTCCTTGTTTTTTTACTGCAATAAAATACATTAACATAACACCGTACATAGCCTTCGGAGTTATAGAATTTATTTTAAATTTATTATCGTAGTTTTTTATTTCATCTTCAAATGGGTCTACGGCCCATACATGATTTGGCAAATCTCCGTTTATAATACCTTTTACATTTATAGCACTAATATCACCTCCGTTAAATATTCCTATCCGAAAAGGTATAAGTCCTATGCTATTATAATCTTTGGTTACTATATCAACATTAATGACAGACTGATCGTTAATATCAAAATCACCTAATCTCAATGTCAATTTATCATGATAGTTTATCTCACTTTCTAGGAGCTTTTCATACTTATCTTCAATCGCATCTTTTCTACCATCTTTCCATTCAAAATAAGCTATTAAAGTTCCTATAATTGTTATTGCTATACCTAATTTTTGATTGGTAAATATCTTTCTTAACGCATTTTTCAACCAAGATTCTTTATTGTTCTTTATCATATTATTAGTATTGTTGAATGATTTATAACCTGTTTTTTGCGCAAGATATAACTTATCTTTTACACTAACAAAATATATAATAAAAAAATTCCAGGCTGCCGATGATAGTCGGGAACACATTATTAGTTCTTAAGCGATAACCTCTGTTATTGTAAAACGAAGATACTACTTTTTTCGAGACTTATACACCAGCCACCCGATAATTATCAAGAAAAAGGCAATTATTATCCCGAACGCCCATCCACCCAGCTCCAGCTTCATCTGCTGCCAGCGGGTCAACTCTTTTTCGACTGGATACGGCACCTTCACCTCCTTGGTGACGATAACTTCCTTGGATGGCTTGTAGATTGTATCGGGCTGCGTCTTCATCTTCGCCAGCAGGTTGCCGAGGCTGTCGATAGTTAACTGAGCTTGTGCATTTCTGCTGTTAGCTATATCCAACCAAGACAAAACTACTCTACCGTTTTCATCACACTCCAGCAGGGCACGGATGGTAGCACTGTCAGGTGGCAACTGAACTTCAACCAGCTTCTCTACAACTATGCTATCTGCAGTACTTTCAACAGGTACATACTTCACGCTCCTACAGGACCAGAGGGCGATGATCAAAATAATACAATAAATCCATTTCATACTTGCAACTTTACTTTCCACATTATTATATATGCTTGCAACACTATTCGCTAATGTTGCAAGCACCATCCTACCTTTTTCGTGAAGTCACGAAAATGATCCAGGAGCTATCAGTCGACCATATCATACGCCGAGGTATTCGCATATACCCTGTATATGCAATTCGACAATCGCCTTCTTCCCTTCTTCCGACAACAAGTAGTCCACATCCTCCTTATTATCCTGGAACAGGTTTTCCGTGAGTACCGCCGGGCACTTGGTGTGCTTCAGGATGTAGAGGTGCCCTTCCTTGTCAGGATCGCCATCACTCTCGTCCTTACGGATCTTGAAGCCGACCCGTTCGGCTGCCTCATACAGACATGTAGCCAGCTTATCGGCTTTCGTCTTGCCAACAGATGTCCACGCCTCCCATCCTCGGGCGTTCATCCAATCCGCTCCACTTCCTGCAGCATTGCAGTGGATGGAAATCAAAATAGCCTCACTAGCCTTGTATTCATTCACTCGCTTGCATCGTTCAGCCAGTGGCACATCTACTTCTTCTCGCACAATGCGTTCTGCATCGAGACCACGTTTGCGGAGTTCATTCACAAGGCGTTCTGCAATCTCACGGGTGTAGGCGTATTCCAGCAGTCTTCCGTCAGGAGAACGCTTCCCGGCGGTATTACTACCGTGACCATTATCAATCAGGATTTTCATAATTCAGAATTTAATTATACATTTGCGACGATATAGTCACCCAAATTATTTTATATGGGTATGCTTCCAAGCTAAGGGGCTGTCCGCAGGGATAGTCCCTTTTTATTTATTTCCATCCTTGATCATCTTGATTATCTTTTCAGCATCCTCCGTTGTGAGGCACTTCACTATCTTTGCGGCAACATCGGCCACTTCTGCAGCATGGCTACGTTTCCTTCGCAGATTCTCAACTACAGAGAAGCCTTCAACAAACAATACGCCTGCGGTTCCGATGATGGCACCGTACGGTAGAGAGTACCAAGGGAAGCACAATCCAAGAATGTCAATCAATACGAAGATGATAACCAACCTGAAGTAGTCTACTATCTTAATTCCTGTTTTCCGAAGCGGTTTGCTCCGGATCTTTTCCTTATTGGCTTTTGCTGCATCTATCCCAGTCCACATGTCCATGAGACAAGCTACACAGATAAGGATTGAACAGATAAAAATTATGGTAACTCCTCCTCGTATGTCTTGCACCACAAAACCAAACAATTCTTTCATGTTCATAATCACAACGTCTTTACATAGTCCTTCCAATCTTCCCGATGATCTCGATATGTTTG
>OGEZ01000426.1_pt1 | contig 38309 bp, 33 predicted proteins | sample 1570831 | NCBI WGS metagenome assembly OGEZ01 (sample SAMEA2582059, study PRJEB24529) | metagenome | biome: Human gut stool | place: China | collected 2011
CGCCACATCGTCGACCTCAAGCACCGGCTCGAAGCCTGCCACGGGCTCGACGACATCACGCCCGACTTCATGCGCGAGGTGAAGGCTGCGGGCTTCTCCGACTTCCAGATAGCCCGCTTCGTGCTCAAGGGCGAGACCAACATGGAGCAGGCGGGCCTGAAGGTGCGCGCCCGGCGCAAGCGGATGGACATCGTGCCGGCCATCAAGCGCATAGAGACCGTGGGCGGCGAGCATCCCGAACTCACCAACTATCTCTATGCCACCTACCATGCCGAGGGCTACGACGTGCCCTACCGCCACAACGAGAAGTCGGTGGTGGTGCTCGGTTCGGGAGCCTACCGCATCGGCTCGTCGGTGGAGTTTGACTGGTGTTCGGTCAACGCCATCACCACGGCACGCAGTCTGGGCTACAAGTCCATCATGATCAACTACAACCCCGAGACCGTGTCTACCGACTACGACATGTGCGACCGCCTCTACTTCGACGAGCTCACCTTCGAGCGCGTCATGGATATCCTCGACCTGGAGAATCCGCACGGCGTCATCGTTTCTACCGGCGGACAGATACCGAACAACCTGGCTTTGCGCCTCGACGCACAGCACGTCCGCATCCTCGGCACTTCGGCTCAGAGCATCGACAATGCCGAAGACCGCGACAAGTTCTCGGCCATGCTCGACCGCATCGGCGTGGACCAGCCCGAATGGAGTGCGCTGACTTCGATGGAAGACATCAACGCTTTCATCCAGAAGGTTGGTTTCCCCGTGCTTGTACGTCCGTCGTATGTGCTCAGTGGTGCTGCCATGAACGTCTGCTCCAATCAGGAAGAGTTGGAACGCTTCCTGCAGCTGGCCGCCAATGTATCGAAAAAACATCCCGTAGTAGTGAGTCAGTTCATCGAACACGCCAAGGAAGTCGAGATGGATGCCGTGGCACAGAACGGCGAAATCATCGCCTACGCCATCTCCGAGCACATCGAGTTTGCCGGCGTGCACTCGGGCGACGCCACCATTCAGTTCCCGCCGCAGAAGCTCTATGTGGAGACCGTGCGCCGCATTAAGCGCATCAGCCGCCAGATTGCCAAGGAGCTGAACATTTCCGGTCCCTTCAACATCCAGTTCCTGGCACGCGACAACGATATCAAGGTCATCGAATGTAACCTCCGTGCTTCCCGCTCGTTCCCCTTTGTCAGTAAGGTGCTGAAGCTGAACTTCATCGAGCTGGCTACGAAGGTCATGCTGGGCATCCCCGTGCAGAAGCCGGACAAGAACCTCTTCGACTTGGACTACGTGGGCATCAAGGCTTCGCAGTTCTCCTTCAACCGCCTGCAGAAGGCCGACCCCGTGCTGGGCGTCGACATGGCCTCTACGGGCGAGGTGGGCTGCATCGGCGACGATACCTCGTGTGCCGTGCTCAAGGCCATGCTGTCTGTGGGTTACCGCATCCCGCAGAAGAACATCCTGCTGTCCACCGGCTCCACGGAGCAGAAGGTAGACATGCTGCCTGCTGCCCGGCAGTTGCAGCGTAAGGGTTACAAGCTCTTCGCCACGGGTGGTACGTCGAAGTTCCTCACCGAGAACGGCATTGAGAACACCCGCGTCTACTGGCCCAGCGAGGACGGTCAGCCTCAGGCTTTGGACATGCTCCACAAGAAGGAAATCGATATGGTGGTCAACATCCCCAAAAACCTGACGGCGGGCGAGCTGAGCAACGGTTATAAGATACGCCGTGCCGCTATCGACCTCAATATTCCGCTCATCACCAACGCCCGTCTGGCCGGTGCCTTCATCAATGCTTTCTGCACGATGTCGGTCGATGACTTGGGCATCAAGTCGTGGGCTGAGTACAAGTAAGACAGCTTATCGCTTTTATAATATAGGGAGTCCCCGGCGTTGTTTTTTGACAGATGCCGGGGATTTCTGTTTACTTGGGTTTCGCCGGTTGGCGGTTATTGGCTATATTTGAGCTTTCAGAGAAAAAAGCAAAAAAAAGTTCTTGTCCTTTGTAACAAGCGATCGCTCTTTTCCGTCTGACGGGTATAAGACTGATGACAGAATAGGAGAAAGTGCATGGATGCCGAGAGTTTTAAAAGAATGTTTTTACCTTGTCACGCTAAACTGTATGGGGTGGCCTACAGGCTGTTGGAGAATGCTTCCGATGCCGAAGATGTGTTGCAGGAGGCTTACCTGAAACTGTGGAGCAAGCGGGAAGAACTGACGGTTATCAGCAATCCGGAAGCCTTTGCCGTCACGATGGTGAAGAATATGTGCTTCGACTTGCTTCGTTCGGGTCAGTATCTTTCCGACAGGCAAAACCTGCCGCTGACCGAAGAAGTACAGCGTGTCGGCTTCTCTTCTGACGGTTGGGAAACGAAAGAGGATGCCAGAGTGGTGAAAGCGCTGATAGCACGTCTGCCTTTGCAACAGCGGCTGGTGATTACCTTGCGCGATGTGAAAGGCTGTTCTTACGAAGAGGTGGAGCGGCTGACGGGACTGAACTCGGTTAATGTGCGTGTATTACTGTCGAGGGCGAGAAAGAAAATACGTGAGGAATTTACTAAATGGAACAACTATGAAAGTCGATGAAGTGGAAAGATTGCTCGCTGCCTATTACGAAGGGGCAACGGACGAGCACGAAGAAAAAAGGTTGAAGGAGGCTTTGCTGTCACAGGATCTGCCGGAACATCTGGAACCGGATGGACGACTGCTGGCGGCGTTGGAAGCAGAAAACATGGAGGAAATACCTGTGCCGGCCGGACTGGAAGAAAGACTTTCGTGCCTGATAGACCGGAAAGATGAAGAGGCTCCACACTTCCTGCGCCGTAACCGTGTGCGGAGAAACTGGCGTTGGGTGGCCGGTATAGCAGCTACATTCCTGCTGCTGACAGTGATCGGGTGGGGAGTGTCGACGATGGACAAGCAGACTGTTCCGCCTACACCGCTGGACACGTTCAGCGATCCGCAGGAAGCCTATCAGGTGTTGCAGGCCACACTCTCGGAAATGTCGAGCAACTGGAGGGCAGGGTTGGAACAGATGCAGGAAGTGCAGTTGCAGATGAACGTGGTACAGAAAGAAGTGAAACAAGAATTATCCAAATAAAAACCGTAGATTGTTATGAGAACCGTCAGATTACTTTTAGTCAGCCTATTGCTGGCATTCCCCCTGCTGAGCCAGGCCCAACAGGAGTTGTTCAAGAAATACAGCGACATGAAGAACGTGTCGTCTGTCTACATTTCCAAAGCCATGCTGGAGATGAACCCCAGCCTGTTTACAAAGGACATCTACATTGGCAAGGCGGCTTCGCAGCTGAACTCGGTGCAGATCATCTCGACGATGGACAAAATGATCAAGGCGGATTTGCTGAAAGATATCCGTGAGATGGTTAAGTCCTCGCGCTACGAGCTGCTGATGAAGCAGAAGGGAACGGTATCATCTTCCGAATTCTACGTCAGCCGCAAGGGCGACAAGGTAAAGGAACTGGTAATGATAACCAACGGGGCCGCCACACTGAAGTTCGTCTATCTGGAAGGAGAGATGACGACGAAAGACGTACAGAGCCTGTTGCTTTATCAGAACGCGAGTGGATATGTATCTCCAGCTCGTGTGTACCAGCGGGGGGAACTGGAAAGTATGGGCATACACATGCCCGATATGGATTGGGACAACCTGCAGAAAACTTTCAAGTCGGATGAATGGAAGAAGTTTGTGAAAGACATAAAGGAACTGAGTGATAGCTCAAAGTTGCAGGAGTAGAAGTATTGTATAGTTAGCAATTTGCATAATCAGGACAGATATACTGGGAAAAAGATAGTATATCTGTCCTGTTTTCTTTTATCTTTGCAAAGTAACAACAACGATCTAATTTGCTTTGCTTATGAAGAGATATGGTTTATCCGTCTTGTTTTTGTTTGCACTGTTTCTTCCTGTGCTCCGTGCCCAACTTACGTTGCACGAATGCAGGCAGCAGGCACGCGACAATTATCCCCTTATCCGCCGGTATGGCTTGATCGAAAAAGCTGCGCAATACAGCGTGGCCAATGCGGCAAAAGCCTATTTGCCGCAGGTCAGCCTCTCGGCCAAGGCTTCCTATCAGAGCGATGTGACCCGTTTACCTTTCGAACTGCCGGGTATCGATGTAGACTTTATGCCGAAAGATCAGTATCAGGTGATGATACAGGTACAGCAATCCGTTTGGGATGGAGGCGAGACAAAGTGGCGCAAACAGCAGGTTCGTGCCGATGCGGAGGTAGACAGGGAGAAACTGAATGTAGATATGTATGCCTTGGACGAACGGGTAAACCAGCTTTTCTTCGGTATTTTGTTGCTCGATGAGCAGTTGGAACAAAACCGCTTGTTGCTCGACGATCTGGATCGTACCCACCGTACGGTAAGCATTTGTATCGACAATGGGACTGCAAACCGCAGCGACTTGGACGAAGTGGCCGTGGAGCAGCTTTCGATTCGCCAGCAACAAGTGTCTTTGGAAGCTTCCAGGAGGGCGTATGCCGATATATTGTTACTTTATCTGGGGCGTAAGCCTGAAGAAGAAATCAAGCTGCAGAAACCGCTTGCCGAGGAACCGTCGGACTGGCAGAACCGTCGGCCTGAATTGCGTTGGTACGATGCACAGTCGGCTTTGTTGGGAGTGCAGGATGCGTCGCTGGCGGCAGGGTTCATGCCATGTCTGGGAGTTTTCATGCAAGGAGCTTATGGCAATCCGGGACTGAATATGTTGCAGGACAAATTCAAGTCTTACTTTGTGGCAGGAGTCAGTCTGTCCTGGAATCTGGGAAGGCTGTATACCTTGAAGAATGACCGCCGACTGATCGAAAACAATCGCCTGATGCTGGAGACGGGCCGGCAGACGTTTCTGTTCAATACCAGCCTGGAAGTGACCCGTCAGGAAGCAGACGTGAACGCTTTACGCCGTCAGATGGCGGATGATGACGAGATTATCCGTTTGCGTACCCGCATCCGGCAAGCATCGGAAGCCAAACTGCAGAACGGTGCATATACCGTGAACGATCTGTTGCGTGACATTACAGAAGAAAATCTGGCGCGTCGGCAAAAGGCCCTGCATGAAGTACAGCTGTTGATGAAGATATACGACTGGAAGCATGCAGTGGGAGAGTGATGATGCTACGCTCCCGGAGCCATAACGGATTCTTTTTTGATAAAACAATAAAAGCGATTAAAATACAGGTATCTATGAAAACATTTGCAACAATATTCTTGCTTATTGCCTGTGTGTCCTGCTCGGACAGAACCGGTCATTACGATGCTACAGGTACTTTCGAAACAACCGAGGTCGTTGTGTCGTCCGAGACATCGGGCAAACTTCTGCGTATGGACGTAGAAGAAGGGATGAGGTTGAAATCCGGTCAGACAGTCGGGATTGTAGACACAGTGCAGCTTTACCTGAAGAAACTGCAGTTGGAGGCCAATGCCCGTTCTGTACAGGGACAGCGTCCCGACATACGGAAGCAGATTGCAGCCACGCAGGAACAGATACGCCAGGCCGAGCGCGAACGTGACCGTGTGAAACGTTTGTTCGAAGCCGATGCCGCTAACCGCAAGCAATTGGATGATGCCGAGTCTTTGCTTCAGGTACTCCGCAAACAGTTGGATGCTCAGAATTCGATGCTACAGAATAGCGACCGGAGCCTGACGTGGCAGTCTTCATCGGTAGATATCCAGGTGGCACAAGTGAACGATCAGTTGGCCAAGTGCCACATTACGGTTCCCATGCAGGGAACTGTCTTGGCGCAATATGCGGAAGCGGGCGAGTTTGTAGCTCCCGGTACTCCGCTGTTCCGTTTGGGCGATATGGAGCAGATGTATCTTCGTGCCTATATTACCAGCGACCAGCTGGCCGATGTCCGTTTGGGACAGAAAGTGAAAGTGGTGGCCGATTATGGAGGCGAACAGCAGCATGAGTATGAGGGAAAGGTGACGTGGATTTCGGATACGTCGGAATTTACTCCTAAAAATATTCTGACCAAAGACGAACGTGCCAATCTGGTCTATGCCATAAAAGTTTCTGTCCGCAACGACGGTATGTTGAAGATTGGCATGTATGGAGGCATTGTGTTCGACTGATACGGAGGCTTTGAGTATGGATGAAGTGGTTATTGCAGATAACCTGCGGAAAAGTTACGGGCGGGTGACGGCACTCGACGGTGTATCCTTGCGTGTACGGAAAGGTGAGATCTTTGGACTTATCGGCCCTGATGGGGCAGGTAAGACTACCTTGTTCCGCATCCTGACTACCTTGTTGCTGGCTGATAGCGGTAGGGCTACGGTGGCCGGCTTCGATGTAGAACGGCAATACAAGGAGATACGGCGGAGAGTAGGGTACATGCCGGGACGTTTTTCGCTTTATCAGGACCTGACGGTAGAAGAGAATTTGCAGTTTTTTGCGACAGTGTTTGGCACTACAATTCGCGAGAACTACGAATTGGTGCGCGATATTTACAGTCAGATAGAGCCTTTCCGTACGCGTAGGGCCGGAGCCTTGTCGGGTGGCATGAAGCAGAAGCTGGCGTTAAGTTGTGCCCTGATTCACAAGCCGGAAGTCCTGTTTCTTGACGAACCTACCACGGGGGTAGATCCCGTCTCACGTCGCGAGTTGTGGGACATGCTCCGACGTCTGCGCGAGCAGGGCATTACCATTGTTGTTTCTACCCCTATCGTCGACGAGGCACGGCAGTGCGACCGCATTGCTTTTATCAGCGAAGGACAGGTGCGGGGCATCGATACTCCAGACATTATTCTGGAGCGTTTTGCCGATATACTTTGTCCGGATGGGTTGTCGCACAGTGAGAAAAACAACAAGGGTACTCCTGTGATTGAAGTAGAAAATCTGACCAAACAGTTCGGTTCGTTTGTTGCTGTCGACCATATATCCTTTGAGGTACGCCGCGGCGAGATATTTGGTTTTCTGGGAGCAAACGGAGCGGGCAAGACGACAGCCATGCGCATGCTGACGGGCTTGAGCCGTCCGTCGGCAGGAAGGGCTACGGTGGCCGGCTTCGATGTAGGGCGACAACCGGAAGAAGTGAAGCGGCATATCGGATATATGAGCCAGAAGTTTTCGCTTTACGAGGATTTGAAGGTGTGGGAAAACATCCGTTTGTTTGCCGGTATCTATGGAGTGAAAGAAGCTGACATAAAGCGGCGGACCGATGAAGTGCTGCAACGGATCGGACTGGAAAAAGAACGGAACAGCCTGGTTAGCAGTTTGCCGTTGGGTTGGAAGCAGAAACTGGCTTTTTCGGTAGCGGTGTTTCACAATCCGGAAATTGTTTTTCTGGATGAACCGACAGGTGGGGTAGATCCTGCTACCCGCCGTCAGTTCTGGGAATTGATTTATCAGGCTGCCGACAGGGGCATTACGGTGTTTGTCACGACTCATTTCATGGACGAGGCCGAATACTGCGACCGCATTTCCATCATGGTAGACGGCAAGATACGTGCCCTTGACTCGCCCGACGGGCTGAAACGCACTTTCCATGCAGCTACGATGGACGAAGTATTCCGTCAACTGGCCCGTGCAGCGGAGAGGGCGGCTTGTTGAGGCCGGTGTCTGATTTCTGGTATCAAAAAAACGATGATTGACGATTATGAAACAGTTCCTCATATTTGCAGGCAAGGAGTTCCGGCACATTTTCCGCGACCGGCGGACGATGCTCATCCTGCTTGTCATGCCTGTGGTGCAGATTATTCTTTTCGGTTTTGCCATCACTACCGAAGTACAGAATGTACGGTTGGCAGTGCTTGACCCATCGGATGATGTGCTGACACGGCGCATTATCGAGCAACTGGATGCTTCGGAATACTTTACTTTGTCTGCCCGCTTCCAGACTCCGCAGGAGATGGACGAAGCTTTTCGCCGCTCGCAGGTAGACATGGCTGTTGTGTTCACTCCTGAATTTTCCGACCGGCTCTATACAGGTGAGTCGGCCGTGCAACTTGTTTGCGATGCCACCGATCCTAATACGGCAACCATGCAGACCAGCTATGCTACAGGTATTATTGCCGCTGCCACGCGACAACTGTTGCCGGCTGGTGTTTCTGTCCCAACCATCCAACCCGAAGTGAAGTTACTTTATAATCCTCAGATGAAGAGCGTCTACAACTTTGTGCCCGGTGTTATGGGACTCATTCTGATGCTGATTTGCGCCATGATGACTTCCATATCGATTGTACGCGAGAAAGAGACGGGCACGATGGAAGTGTTGTTAGTATCACCTGTACGGCCATTCTTTCTGATTCTGTCGAAGGCAGTTCCTTATTTTGTCTTGTCGTTTGTCAATCTTGCTACCATCCTGTTGTTATCGGTTTATGTGCTTCATGTACCAGTAGCGGGCAGTTTGTTGTGGCTTGTGGCAGTGTCGTTGCTTTTCATTTTTGTGTCGCTTTCGTTAGGCCTGCTCATTTCTACGGTGACGCAGACTCAGGTGGCAGCCATGTTGGCTTCGGGGTTGATGCTGATGATGCCTACAATGCTGTTATCCGGTATGATTTTCCCGGTCGAGAGTATGCCGTGGATACTTCAGGGCATTTCGGCTCTCATTCCGGCACGCTGGTATATACAGGCTGTGCGAAAACTGATGATACAAGGGGTAGATGTGGTTAATGTGCTTTCCGAAGTTGCAATATTGTCGGGGATGGCTGTCCTGCTGATAACAGTCAGTTTGAAGAAGTTTAAAAACAGATTGGAGTAACCGCTATGATAAAATATCTGATAGAAAAAGAGTTTAAACAGCTTTTCCGGAATCCGTTCATTCCGAAACTGATTCTGCTGTTTCCCTGCATGATTATGATTCTGATGCCTTGGGCAGCCAGTCTGGAGATAAAGAACATACGGTTGGATATTGTGGATGGTGATCATAGCGCATTGTCGAGGAGGCTGGTAGAGAAAGTGATGGCTTCTACCTACTTTCATGTCAAGGCCTGTCCGGATACGTACGACGAAGGGTTGCGACATGTCGAAGAAGGCATGGCGGATATTGTATTGGAAATTCCACGTAATTTTGAGAAAGACTGGATGACGGGTCGTAGTCCTCGCCTACTGATTGCAGCCAATGCGGTGAATGGTACAAAAGGAGGTATGGGAAGCTCTTATCTGGCTTCTATTGTTTCCGATTATGCCCGTGATTTGGCAGAAAGAGGAGAGCGGTCTGCTTCTTCCGTTGCCCGTTTGCCTCAAGTGGAAATACAGACGCTGAATCTTTTCAATCCCAGGCTCAATTACAAGCTTTTTATGGTACCGGCATTGATGGTAATGCTGCTGACGCTGATATGCGGAGCACTGCCGGCGCTGAATGTGGTCGGTGAGAAAGAAGCGGGCACTATCGAACAAATCAATGTGACGCCGGTCGGGAAATTTACGTTCATCATTGCCAAACTGATTCCTTACTGGCTGATAGGGCTGCTGGTACTTTCCATCTGTTTCTTGCTGGCTTGGGCATTGTATGGCGTTTTGCCTGTAGGACATTTCCTCACCATCTATTTCTTCTCAATTATCTTTTTGCTGTTGATATCTGGATTCGGTCTGGTGGTTTCCAATTATTCTTCTACGCTCCAGCAGGCCATGTTTGTCATGTTTTTCTTTATTCTGATTCTGGTACTGATGAGCGGTTTGTTTACTCCTATTCACAGCATGCCCCGTTGGGCACAAACCATTACTTACATCAATCCTTTGCGGTACTTTGTCGAAGTAATGCGTACGGTATACCTTCGTGGAGGAGGAATCCTTGATTTGCTTCCGCAATTAGGCGCGTTGGTCCTGTTTGCTGTAGGCTTCAACTTGTGGGCGGTCGTGAGTTACAGGAAGAACAGTTGACGTAGAAGCATAAAAGAAAAAAGTATGCAATAACCGATCTTTTTGTTACTTTTGCCGGAAAATAGAAAACTATGTCAGAAGAATCGAAAAATACTTATGATGAGTCTTCGGTGAAGGCTTTACTGGAATGGGCTCAAACTGTAAAACTGCCTAAAGAGTTGGAATTGAGCGATGCGGAATATGTTTTTGATACATCCATGTATTTGCAGTCGAATATCAGCGATATAAAAGCACACTATCCCGATCCGTTCTACAATGCGGCCATCGACCGTCTGAATAAACTGAAAGCAAAAGTAGAAGCCGATAATCTGTAAGGCTTGCGACCGGCTGTATCTCTTATTTTAAGTGTCGGTCTTTCCCTTCCCGCCAGGCTTCAATCAGTCTGCGGGCAATGCTCAGTTTTCGGGGAAGTTCCGGCAGATTGTCCCGATGATAAAAAGCACCGGCACTGAGTTCGTCTTTCTGCAATTTTATTTCTCCGCTTTCGTAGTCGGCAAAGAAACCCACCATCAGTCCGCTGGGATAGGGCCAGGGCTGGCTGTCGAAATAGGTAATGTTGCGGATGGTCAGGCCGGTTTCTTCCATCACTTCGCGGCGGACGCATTGCTCCAGTGTTTCGCCTGCTTCAAGAAATCCTGCTACGAGCCCGTAGAAGGTGCCGCGGAAGTTGTGGGCGTGTACCAGCAGAATCTCTTCACCCCGACGTACCAGTACGATGATGGCTGTGGCAATGGGAGGATACATTTCGTTGCCGCATCGGGGACATTTCTTCATGATGTCTGTCTGTTGTTCAGTAGCTGTGCCACATACGGGGCAATAGCGGCTGTGTGTATCCCAATAAAGTATCTGGTAAGCTTTTCCGGCAGCCTTGTATTCTTCTAACGGAAGATAGTCGAACGAAGCCCGCAGGCCGGTCATGATCCATTGGTCTGTCTCTGCGATGGGATGATTGATGGAAAAAGTGTAGACCTGTGTACCGTTGGGTAGTGTCACCCGGTGCACATGCTGTTCTTCGGAAGGCGCAACGGGCAATTGGTTGCCGGTAGGCACAGTGCATGTGCCATCAGCTTGTTTCTGCATCAGCAGGTTGTCCTTGAAGAAGACAAACCATTGTGCTGCCTTATCACTCGTATCTTTCATTGCTTTTTTCTCTTTTTTAGGGTCAGAAGTTCACGTTTATGCCTCCCATGAAAGTCGCTTTCGGCATAGGGTATCCGGCATTGATTTCGTAACGTTGTGCCAGCAGGTTCTCTCCTTTCACGAAAAGGCTTGCAAAGTTACACAGTCGATAGCTTGCATTCAAGTCCCAGAGCACAAAACTTTCCTGTTTTTCCTGTCCTTTCGTAACCGAAGTATAAAGTCCTTTGATGTATTGCATGCCGCTTGTCAGTGTCCATCGGCCTTGCCGGTAGCTGATGCCTGCGTACAGTTTGTGCTCCGGAGCGGCCAGTACGGGGTTCTCCATGTGCAGCCAGCTGTAGTTGGCATTGGCTTGCCAGCGGGCATTGAAGCGGTAGGCTATGTTAGTTTCTACTCCCCAGTTTTCTATTTTTCCCGAGTTCATGTTTTTGCGCTGCGAAGGATCTACCATGATGATGTTTTTACCATTGATGTAATACAGGTTGAGTCCATAGTTCAGGAGGTTGTCGCAGAGGCGTTGGGTGTATGACAGTTCGTAGTTCACGAGGCTTTCCGGCTTCAGGTCAGGATTCTTGGAGAACATGAACATTTCGCGGATCGTCGGGTTACGGAATCCTTTGCTTACCATAGCCTTCATTTCGGCTTGCTGGGGCAGGTGGAAGGCCAGACCACCCTGCGGGATCCATTCGGTACCCGTGCGCGAGTGGTAGTCGATACGCAGGCCGGCATCGAGCGACAGCCAGGTGCTGATGTTCTGTCGGAAATCGACGTAGCCCGCAAACTCATCCAGTTGTTTGTCTACCTGAGGTTGTCTTTCGCCTGTTGCCAGTACCTGATACCACGATTCTCCGCCAAAGTGCTGGTAGTCGAATCCGGCTGTGATGCGGTTGCCTTCGAACAGGGTCGCACTTTGGTACAGCGAGATTCCCATCATGCGGTCTTTGGAGTTGAAGTGGGAAGTCTGCGGCTCTTCGTCCGGATGGTAACCGTCGTTTATCTTGTGGCGTCCCCAGTTATAGAAGAAACTCAAGGCACCCGAGGTACGGTCGTAATGGTTTTCGAGGGCGGCCGATGCCATGCCGCGTGTGATGCGCGAGTCGTTGTCGATGTAAGGAGCTGCAATTGTACCGGGGTTGGAGGCATTGAAGTGAGTAGCGTTCAGGTCGCCCCACACTTTCCAGTGGTTGCTGAGGTCGTAGCCCAGTTTGACGTAGCCGCCATATTGCTCAAATTCCATGTCGGGACGGTGCCCGTCACTTCGGTTATACGAGCCGGTAGCAACGCTGCTGAACCGTCCGTGCTTCACACGGTTGGATACCTCGGTCTGTAGTGTGTTGTACGAGCCATAGCCTAGTTGCAGGTCGGTCTTTGTCCCTTCTTCCTGCATTTGTCGGGTGACGATGTTGATAACGCCTCCCATGGCATTCGAACCGTAGAGTACCGATGCCGGTCCACGCAGCACTTCGACCCGTTCGGTCATCATCGTCTGGTAGGCATTGGCTATGGGATGTCCCATCAGACCCATGTATTGCGGATGTCCGTCGATAAGCACTAGCAGACCGGCTGTAGGGCTTCCTCCCACACCTCGCAGGCTCATGCCTCCGGCAGCACCGGTCGATACTCCGTAGCCCATAATGCCTCGGCTGGTGGTAAAGAAGCCGGGAACCTGTTCGGTCAGTGTTGGCAACACCGAAGGCTGGTAATTGCTTTCCAGCTGCTTCCGGTCTACCACCGAGATGGTCATGGGCAGGTGGCGTATATCGGTTTCGTTACGGGTGCCTGTCACAACGACTTCGTCGGTTGTCAGCGTGCGGGCAATGCGGGTACTGTCTTCTTGTCCACGGACAGGAAGAACGGTCAGGAACAGGAAGTCACACATGCCTTCCAGCAGGTTCAGTTTCTTCATGCGTTTTTTCTCTGATTGGAGATAAATTTTTCTATAACTGGGAAAATTTCTTTGGCCGATTGGAGGTCACGACTGGCTTGCTCCAGCGGACACCATCCGGTACGGTCGCGGTTGATGATGTGGTCTACCACTTCGTCGCAGCTTACTTTGATGCCGGCTTCTTGTAACAACCGGAGGGCTGGCTCACTGATGGTGCGGGTATAGACTTCGGCTACGCCGCCCAGCACCATGAGCGAGGCGGCAGCTTTTCCGATTACCTTGTCGGCAATGGAAGCGCCTTGGAGAAAATCCGGCTCTGTCACCAACAGGTCATACAGATCGGCTACACCCCGTTGTGTGAACGTACGGATGCAGTCACCATGAGCTATCACGCAGGAGTATCCTCCTGCGTGAAGCATTTCTATCAGTTCTTTCATTCTTGTTTTTGTTACAGCGTTTCTTGTTTCAGTTGTTCCACATATCGGTCGATGCGGTGCAACTCTTTGGGGATGTCAATGCTTTGCGGGCAGTGCGAGTTGCATTGTTTGCATCCGATGCAATGACTGGCCTGGCGCAGACGTGGCACACTTCGGTCGTAACCTACCAGGAAAGCGCGGCGTGCTTCGCGATAGTTGGCATGTTCCTGCGAGGTGGGCAGGTTGCCTTCGTTCACACATTTGTTGTAGTGAAGCAGTACGGCAGGAATGTCGATGCCGTAGGGGCAGGGCATGCAGTACTTGCAATCGTTGCAAGGGATGGTAGGGTACTGTTTCATCAGGTCGGCCGTTTGCTGCAGAAATTCGAAATCGTCGTCAGTCAGTGGTACGAGTGGTGAGTAGGTCCGCAGGTTGTCTTGCAGATGTTCCATGTAGGTCATGCCGCTCAATACAGTAAGAACACCGGGGAACGTGCCTGCAAAGCGGAAGGCCCACGATGCTACACTTGCTTCAGGCCCACGTTGCCTGATGCGTGCCACCAGATGCTCGGGCAGTTTCGAGAGGCGGCCACCCAGCAGCGGTTCCATGATGATGGCGGGAATATGGCGTTTCTCCAGTTCGGCGTACAGGTAGTCGGCATTTACGTTGTTGCCCGAGGCGTATTGCCAGTCTACGTAATTGAGTTGTATCTGTACGAAGTCCCAATGCACCTGGTCGTGCATGGCCAGCACTTCGTCGAACACTTCTTTGGTTCCGTGGAACGAGAATCCCAGATTGCGGATACGTCCCGCTTCACGTTCCTTCATCAGGAAGTCTATCATGTCGTTTTCGATGTAGCGGGCACGGAAGGTCTCGATGCCACCGTTACCGATGGAGTGCAGCAGATAGTAGTCAATGTAGTCTACCTGTAGTTCCGAAAACGAGCGGTTGTACATGGCGATGGAGTTCTCGCGTGTATAGTTGGAGAAGTTGGACAGCTTGGTGGCCACGAAGAACTTCTCGCGTGGATGGCGTTTCAGGGCGATGCCAGTCGACTTCTCCGACCATCCCTGTACGTATACGGGCGACGTGTCGTAGTAGTTCACGCCGTGTGCCATGGCGTAATCTATCAGTTCGTTTACGGCATCCTGGTCGATGACGTTACCTCCTTTTTCAGGAGCGGGCAGGGTAGGCCAGCGCATACATCCGTATCCCAGTAAGGAGACTTTTTCTTTTGTTTTCGGATTTTCGCGCAGGGTCATTTTGTCGGTCGGAACTTCTCCCTGTGCCTGTAGCGAGGCCGAGTTCGAATCCTTCGGTCTGCATCCCGTCAGCGCTACGGTTGCAGTAGCTGTACTGATGCCTACAATTTTCAGAAATTCGCGGCGGGAAATGTCTTTATGATGATTTTGATCGTTCATTGTTGCAAAGTGTTTAGTAATAAAGTGTAAAGAAGTTATAGAAGTCGGGCAGGTGTTTTGTGCTTATTGCTTGCTGCCCGTTCCTCTTTATTAAATAATCCGGTGGCGTTCATGTCCTTCCACATAGATGGCTGTGAACGGACGTGCCGGACAAAGGTTCTCGCAGGCGCCGCAGCCGATACAGCGTTCGGTGTCGATAGCGGGGAACTTGCGCGAGTCCGGATTGTTGGCATCCGAAGGTACCATTGTTATGGCGCCTGTCGGACAGTGGCGGGCACAATTGCCGCATTCTACACCGTCGGTTTTCACCACACAGTTTCGTTTGATCCATACGGCATGGCCTATCTGGATAGCCGACTTATCGGCTACCGTGATCGGTTTGATGGCTCCCGTAGGGCAGACGTCCGAACACTTGGTACACTCGGGACGGCAGTAGCCGCGTTCGTACGAAGAGAAAGGTTGCATCAGTATCATCAGATCTGTTGAAGGACGCAGTACTTCGTTGGAACATACCGATACGCAAAGCTGGCAGGCGGTACAATGTTGTGCAAAGTGTCGTGCTCCCTGAGCTCCCGGTGGCAGGATGGGTGTCTTGCGGTTGGGTATCTTTTTGTCTTCGATGGTAGCCAGCCCGCCATCTACTTTCATTTCCTGAGCTTTCAGTACGGCTGCCGAGGCTGCCAGTGCCGACGATGCCAGGAAGGCACGGCGTGAGCTGTCTTTTTCGGTTTTCGGTTCTGCTTTCGCACTTCCGGCTTTGACCGGATGTTTGTAGCTCAATGCCTGGTGTTTGCATTTGTCCAGACAATCCATGCAGGCCACGCAACGGCTGTAGTCTATTTGGTGATTCTTGATGTCGATACACGAAGCTTTGCAATTGCGTGCGCAAAGGTTGCAGTTGATGCACTTATCCGTGTCGATAACCGGCTTCAAATAAGCATATCTGGACAAGAAGCCGAGTATGGTACCTACCGGGCAAATGGTGTTGCAATAGGTTCGTCCGCCTCTCCATGCCAGTACGATGAGGATTACCAGGGTAACGGCTGCAATGACGAAAGTCGGGACGCTCTTCAGCCACACGGTGGTATCGTAGAACGCATAACTGTCGGCACGTTCGGCCAGGTAGGCCAGCAGATTGTTTCCCCACTGGTAGAGGGGAGCAAATAGGTTGTTGGCAATACGTCCGTATGCACTGTAAGGAGCCAATAGGGCGACAAACGAGTGCACACCTGCCACCAGTGCGACGGCGAATACTCCCAATACACCGTATCGCAGCCACGACAGGGCGGGCGAGTAGCGGTAACGGTTCTTCTTGGTCTTTTTGGAAAACCAGGCCACTATGTCCTGAAATACTCCCAGCGGACAAATGACCGAACAGTAGACACGTCCCAGCAACAGCGTGAGGATCACCAGCGCCAGCACTACTCCCACGTTGAGAGCCAGCAGGGCAGGCAGAAACTGAATTTTAGCCATCCAGCCGAACCACGTATGCAACGTTCCCGTAAAGTCGAGGAACAGCAACGTAATGAGTGCGAAGAACAGGACAGCAAGTGTTAGTCTGATTTTACGTAACATAAATAGTAGTTATTAGAAATTTGTGTGTATCTTAATTAAAATAGTTTTATAACCGTGCAAATATAGCAATTCTGACTTTACGGTTGATTATCCTTTTTACGCTTTTTGCAACATCTTGCAACAGCAGATTGGGGGATAATGTACAGTTCCTTTTTCCCGGATTGCTTATTTGGGTATTTGGGGCTCTATTTTTTCTCTGTTTTTTGTTGGGAGGAAGCGCAGATAGTTTTATATTTGCCCCGATGCTAATCCTTAAAAATCTGCTTGCTATGAAGCAATCACTGACAAACGTATGGAGATTTTATCGCGACGGTTTTCGCGGTATGACCTTGGGGCGTACGCTGTGGCTTATTATCCTGATAAAGCTGTTCGTTATCTTCTTTGTACTCCGTCTGTTTTTCTTCCCCGATTTTCTTAATAGCCGGGCATCCGATGAAGCCGGCCAGAGCGATTATGTAGGCCGTGAACTCATTCAGCGGGCAGTAAAGTGAGGATAGCCTTTTTATGGCTGAATTTTATGTGTAATTTAACCCGATCTTTTATCTATGTTCGAGAGTATTGACACTTCCCTGATCGACTGGTCAAGAGCACAATTTGCCTTGACAGCTATCTATCACTGGATTTTTGTTCCGCTGACTTTGGGATTGGCGGTGATTATGGGCATTATGGAGACGATTTATTATCGTACCCGTAATGAGTTCTGGAAGCAGGCTGCCCAGTTCTGGATGCGACTTTTTGGTATCAATTTTGCCATAGGTGTGGCCACCGGGCTGATACTGGAGTTTGAGTTCGGTACCAATTGGAGTAACTATAGCTGGTTTGTGGGCGATATTTTCGGAGCGCCGTTGGCCATCGAGGGAATACTGGCTTTCTTTATGGAGGCTACTTTCATTGCAGTCATGTTCTTCGGATGGGGGAAGGTGAGTCGCCGTTTTCATCTTACTTCTACCTGGCTCACCGGACTGGGGGCAACGATTTCTGCCTGGTGGATTCTGGTTGCCAATGCCTGGATGCAGAATCCTGTCGGTATGGTGTTCAACCCCGATACGGCACGCAACGAAATGGTCGACTTCTGGGCTGTGGCCACATCGCCGATGGCCGTTAATAAGTTTTTTCATAGCATACTTTCGGGCTGGGTATTAGGTGCTGTTTTTGTAGTGGGTGTCAGTTGCTGGTACCTGTTGCGGCGCCGTCACAAGGAGTTTGCGCTGGCCAGTATCAGGGTAGGGGCCTGGGTAGGCTTGTTTGCCGCACTGATGTCGGCCTGGACGGGTGATGGTTCCGGGTATCAGGTAGCCCAGAAACAGCCTATGAAGCTGGCTGCCATGGAAGGCTATTACGAAGGACAGCAAGGAGCCGGACTGGTGGCTTTCGGCATTCTGAATCCGGACAAACAGACACCGGCTGACGGGGTAGAACCTTTTCTGATGCGTATCGAATTGCCCAAGATGTTATCGCTCCTGGCCGAACGCGATCCGAATGCTTTTGTGCCGGGCATCAATAATTTGTTGGAAGGAGGCTACCGGCTGAAAGATGGCAGTCAGGCTTTCTCGGCTGAGGAGAAGATGGCGCGTGGCCGGAAGGCAATAGCTGCTTTTGCTGCTTATCGTAAGGCTAAGGCCGACGGCAATGAAGAAGCTGCGGCCGAAGCAGCCGTGGTGTTACAGGACAATGTAGCTTATTTTGGTTACGGGTATATAAAGGATGTCAACGAGCTGGTGCCTAATGTACCGCTTACGTTCTACATGTTCCGGGTCATGGTGATGCTGGGCGGATATTTCATCCTGTTTTTTGCAGTGCTTCTGTTTTTGGTCTACCGGAAGAATCTGGCAGAGATGCGCTGGATGCATTGGATTGCCCTGTTCACTATTCCGTTGGGTTATCTGGCCGGACAGGCCGGTTGGGTAGTGGCCGAATGCGGCCGTCAGCCCTGGGCCATACAGGATATGCTGCCAACTTCGGCTGCCATTTCGAGGCTCGATGTGGGTTCGGTGCAGACAACTTTCTTCATCTTCTTAGTCCTCTTCACGGTATTGCTGATAGCCGAGATAGGCATCATGCTACGAGCCATTCGCAAGGGATTCTAAACACTGTCGTTTTATCGTAAAATCAAAAAAAGAATATTCTGTATTTATGGATACTTATGCTTTTCTTCAGCAATATTGGTGGGCAATAGTTTCGCTACTGGGTGCTTTTCTTGTATTCCTGTTGTTTGTGCAGGGTGGTAACTCATTGCTGTTCTGTCTGGGCAAGACGGAAGAACACCGCAAAATGATGATCAATTCGACGGGACGTAAGTGGGAGTTTACGTTTACTACACTGGTTACTTTCGGTGGTGGCTTTTTCGCTTCTTTCCCATTGTTCTATAGCACCAGTTTCGGCGGTGCCTACTGGCTTTGGATGATTATTCTGTTCAGTTTCGTATTGCAGGCTGTCAGTTACGAATTTCAGTCGCAGGCGGGCAATCTTCTGGGTAAGAACACCTATCGTGTGTTTCTGGTCATCAACGGAGTAGTGGGGCCTGTGCTGTTGGGCGGTGCGGTAGCGACGTTTTTTACCGGTTCTGCATTCATTATCGACAAGGATAATATGGGTGATACGCTGATGCCCGTCATCAGTCGCTGGGCCAACGGCTGGCATGGGCTGGACGCACTGGCAAATCCGTGGAACGTGGTAATGGGACTGGCTGTCTTTTTCCTGGCGCGGGTGCTGGGTGCTCTCTACTTTATCAACAACATAGCCGATACGGAACTTGTTGCGCGTTGTCGCCGTTCGTTGTGGGGAAACTCCGTGCTGTTCCTGATTTTCTTTCTGGCGTTTCTGGTACGTACGCTGGTAGCCGACGGCTTTGCCGTACAGCCCGAAAACGGCTGGATTTGCATGGAGCCATACAAATATCTGCACAACTTTCTGGCTATGCCCTGGGTACTTGTCATTTTTCTGTTAGGAGTTGCAGGGGTGCTGGGTGGCATTGTCCGTACCTTATGGAAACCCGGTTATGACAAAGGAATCTGGTTGTCTGGTGCGGGAACGGTACTTGCGGTCTTTGCTCTTTTACTGACGGCGGGCTATAACCATACGGCTTATTATCCTTCCGTGGCCGACCTGCAAAGTTCGCTGACGCTGGCCAACAGTTGCTCCAGCCGTTTTACGCTCGAAGTGATGGCTTATGTTTCCATCCTGGTACCTTTTGTGCTGGCCTACATCTTCTATGCCTGGCGTCGTATCGACAGCCATAAGATTGATGCAGACGAAATGAAAGACGGGCATACGTATTGATGCCCGTCCTATGCTATATCATTTGACTTCCATGTTCGATGCGTCGAACGAAAGCGGAAGCAGATCGCCAACGCGTTTTATCTCGTAAATGCCTTTCCGTCCATACAGCAGGATGCGCATAGAGCGCTGGTGGCGTGTTTCGGTTTCGAGCATCACCTGACGGCAGGCACCGCAGGGAGGAATCGGATCGTCAAGAAATTCGCCTTGTTCGTTGCGGGCGGCGATGGCCAGTGTGGTCACGGCCTGTTCGGGATAGCGTGAGTTGGCGTAGAACAGGGTCGTACGTTCGGCACAGAGTCCCGACGGATAGGCTGCGTTTTCCTGGTTGCTGCCACATACGACAGTACCGTCGGCCAGGCGTGCGGCAGCTCCTACCGAGAAGTGCGAGTAGGGCGAATAGCTGCGGTGGGTAGCCTCGCAGGCGTTGTCTATCAGTTCGCGGTCGGCGTTGTCCAGTTCGTCGTAAGCATATACCTGGACATCGATGCGGATATTCAGTTGTTTCATGGTGCAAGGTTTATTATAAGTGAATGATTATCGGGGTTAAGCCTTTTCCCTGCTTGCCGGATTTATATTCCCAGCAGCTTCATCGCTTTTTCTTGTTCGAAAAGCGAAAGGGATTTGGTTACGGTTTCGTAATTCTCTTTGTCGACGATGCGGGGCGCGAATATTCTCAGCACTTCCATCTTGTCGTCATCGAAGACATACAGTGACATCATGCGGGCGCATTGCTGGCAGGTGAAGTATTTGTTGTCGGCGCCGGCACGTATCAGTTTCATCTGTTCGTCTTTAAAAAGACGTGCCTTCACTTTGTTGTAGAAGTCGGTGAACTGTTTGTCGCTGATGGGACGTACTACTGGACGCGGTTTATGTCCCGGAACAACAACTACCGGTGGTTCTTGCGGGACTGTGACGGGCGGCTCGGGCATGACTGGCTGGCGTTCCGATGCCTTGAAAGAATCCATATAGACCAGGCGCCCCTCTTCGAAGCGTACGATGATGACGGTGGCTTCACTATCCAGCGGGTTCAGCATTTTCCGGTACTCCCATTCCTCCAGTCCGTAGTCCAGGCGGCGGTATTCGGGTTCTCCCAGTATTTTTGTGGTTTCTTCGGGTGACATGCCCTGTTTGATTTGGCCCAGAACATTGGAGTTGGAATAGAACATGCTTGAGCAGGAAGTCTGCAAGAGCAGATACATGGCTGCTACTCCTATAAGATAGCGTTTACATTTCATTTTCGTTTTCGGATAAGGTTTTTAACTCGGTTTCAAATGTAGCCAATTTAACTTATTTATGCCTCATCGGGTAGCTAATAAATAGTAAAAGGATTGTTTTTTTCGATTCTTTTGCAGATTTTTGCGCCGAAATCAAAGGTAAAGAAATGAAATATACGTTCCGACTGTGGGCTTTTGTAGCCTTATTAATTCTGTTTCTGCCTGCCTCGGCGCAGCGCCGGAACTCTCGTTACAACGACTATATCAAGCAATATTCCGAACTGGCCATCGACCAGATGAACCGTTATAAGATTCCGGCCAGTATCACTCTGGCACAAGGATTGCTGGAGAGCGGAGCGGGGCAGAGTGTGCTGGCCCGTAAAAGCAACAACCATTTTGGCATCAAGTGTCACAATACCTGGCGCGGTCGCAAAGTCTATCACGACGATGATGCCCGTGGCGAATGTTTCAGGGCTTATCGCAAGGTAGAGGACTCGTACGAGGATCACTCGAAATTCCTGAGGCAGGGTGCCCGCTATGCTTTCCTCTTCAAACTGAAGATTACCGACTACAAGGGCTGGGCAAAGGGACTGAAGAAAGCGGGATATGCCACCGATCCGTCGTATGCCAACCGTCTGATTACCATTATCGAGGATTACGAGCTCTACAAGTACGACACCAAGGGCATGAGCAAGCGCGAGGCGCGTCGCTGGGAAAAGGAACTGAAGAAGAAACCCTGGCTGGCCAATCCGCATCAGGTATATCTGGCCAACGGTCTGGCTTACGTCGTGGCACGCGACGGCGATACGTTCCGTCTGCTGGGCGGTGAGTTCGACATCAGCTGGAAGAAGCTGGTCGATTACAACGACCTGCATAAGGAGTACACCATCGAGGCGGGCGACATCATCTACCTGAAGAAGAAAAACAAGAAGGCGCAGAAACCTTATACGGTCCACATCGTGCGCGACGGTGAGTCCATGCACTCCATTGCCCAGAAGTACGGCATCCGGCTGAAGAACCTCTATAAGATGAACCGTAAGGATGTCGAAGAGTACGTTCCCGAGGTAGGCGACCGCCTGCGCCTGCGCTGACAACTGTCCTGCGGCTGTTGCGGGATAGTGGCGCAGGGAGGTGCCGGCTACAGTTCGTCTTCCAGCGGCATGTATGCGCTGTCTATGCTGTCCTGTTCGGGGATGCTGAAGTCTTTGTCGGCAAACAGGTCGGCCAGTCCCGAAATCTGTTTCAGGCGAAGCAGTTCGTCGCGGTCCATCCCGATGTGTTTCATAATCCACTGGTCGGACATGCCGGCTTTGTCCAGTTCGGCCACGATGTGACACATCAGTTCGATGTTGTGTGTGCCCCGGGCACGGTTGTGCCGGATGGTGGAAGCCATGCGGTTCGACAGGTCCTTGTCTATCACTACTACGGGCAACAGGCCTTTTTCGCGTTCGAATATCCGCCGCGAGGTTTTCATCACCTGGTAGCGGTGGTAGCCGTCCACCAGAATGTAGGTATCGGCTTCGCGGTCGTAATAGCAGACGCAGGGCATGGTGAAACCGTCTTCCCAGATGGACAGTTCCAACAGCCGCATTTCGGGCGGAGCTACTACGTTGGGATTGTAGTCGTTGGCCTGTACTTTCTCGATAGGTACGGCCTGTACGTTGTATACCGGGCTTGGACTTTCGTTCATAGGTGCATGTTTTTAAATTGTTCCATAATCTTGTTGCGTTTGCGCACTTCTTCCTTGGTCAGCGAGAAGCCCATGTACTTGCAGGCATGGTCGTTTTTCAGAATGCAGATGCACATGCGCTTGTAGGTGGGTATTTCGCGGAATTCGGGGATGTCGATGTCGTCCAGATATTCCATCCGGACGGGTTTCTTGGTGGTCTTGTAATTGGTAGTCTCCATTACTTCGAAGTTCACTCCGGCTTCCTTGAGGCGCTGGATGGTTGTTTCGCTGAGGCATCCGCCCCGTGTGCGCCAGAATTCTATGCTGACGGTCAGTTTCCGCTGATAATTGCGCCGGGTCGGTTCGGGCAGGGTAGAGAGCAGGAATTGCATGAATTCTTTCCACGTGTATCCTTGCGGCAGGCGTATGCTTTGCCATCCCATGACGTGCGTACCTCCGTAGATGCCTGTGAAGTTCACTCCGTTGACGCGGCCTATCATCTTTCCCCACATGTCGGGGTCGATGGTCTTGTACAGGGAGAGGCTTTCCATCGCCTCGCACAAGAAGGGGCTGGCTACCCGTTGCCGTTCCAGATTGACGCCTGCCTTGTAGTAAAGGTCGTAAAGGCGGTTGTAGTCGAAGCGGAACTTACCGTTGGCTGTCCATACGTCGGTGGTTTTCCAGTCGTACAGGGGATAGGCGTTGTAGACGTCGTTGCCGATGCGCGATGTCCAGCGATAGTTGTGGTACATGTGTATTTTGCGGTTCAGGTGGATGCTGCGCCAGCGGTTCAGGCTTTCCTGTGTGCGAATGCCTATCAGGAAGCAGGAGCGTACGGCGTCTTTCCGGGCGTGCAGCCACTTGGCAAAGTGCATCTGAAATTCGTAGTCCCACATCTTTTCGTAGTAGAAGGGGAAGTCGCTCCGGGTGTAGCAGTCGGCGGGCATGGGGCGCACCCAGATGTCTTTCATCCGTTCGTCCCACGGCCGCCAGAAGCTCTGGTACATGGATGTGCAGGTGGGCACGCGGAAGGGCACACAGATGCGGTACACTTCCAAAATGTCGCGGTTGGCCTCCAGGATGCGGTTCACGAAGTCGATGGTATGGGTGTACTGTATTTCGTAGTCCATGTGGAATACGCAGATTTTCCGGTTCAGGCGGTTCCGCCGCACGTAGTCGATGCAGAGGTTCAGCAGCAGTCCGCTGTCCTTTCCGCCCGAGAAGGATACGCACACGTTGTCAAAGTCCCTGAAGATCATTGCAAGCCGCTCCTGAGTCAGTTCGTAGACGTTTTTATTGTTTTTCATGGAGTCTTTCTTTAACCTTTCCTCATCCGGACGTAGCGTGTCCATTTTTTCTCGACGACGAATGCTTGTCCCTCGAACACATCGGCATCGTCCAGCAACGCTACCGCATACAGGGGCAGGCTGCCGGCTGTGTCTTCCGCAATCTGCTTTAGCAGGGCTTCCAGCACGGGTGCCGCCTTGCCTTCGATGTAGTAGTTGTTGATGACGTAGCCGTTTTTTTTCTGCTCCAGTGGCACGAAGCCCACCACGCGTTTCTCCTCCCGGGCTATGTACCATGTGTAGCTTTCCGATGTACGGAAGGGGTAGTTGTTGTTCTGCTTCAGCACCTCCGGGTTCATCACCAAGGGGCCTACCAGTGGATAGAGCCTTTCGTCCGTTCCGTCCAGTTTTGTAATTTCCATCATATTCTGTTTGCGCTTATTGGGTTTTAAAAGTAAGGCTTTTCGGGGTTGTGTCGCTATTTTCTTAGTGAAAATTAACAATGAGCTGCTTTCTGATGTGCTCCAGACCACCAGCAGCGAGATGCTTGATGCGGTATCGTTTTTGAATGTCGGCAACCTCGTCAGGAAAAGCATGTGGAGGGAACGGGCAAAACTCCCCGGGTTTTGTCGGAAAACTCCCCGGGTTTGCAAACGAAACTCCTCGGATTTTGTCGGAAAAGTCCTCGGGTTTTGTGAGAAAAGTCCTCGGGTTTTCCATCGTTTTAAAGCTGCATAGGCGATGCCGTCAGCCGTTTCGTCTCATCTGCAGGGGCGACATCCCCGTCTGCTTCCTGAAGAAGGTGCCGAAGTAGGAAGGGTTGGGGAAGTTCAGTTCTTCGGAGATTTCGAGGACGGACTTCTGTGTGTTCTTCAGCAGGGAGATGGCTTCGCGGACGATGGCCTTGAACACGAGTTCCTGCACGGTGTAGCCGCTGACGGCTTTGGACAGGTTGGACAGGTACTTGGGCGAGAGGCAGAGCTTGTCGGCATAGAACTCGACGCCGCGTTCGCTACGGAAGTGCTGTTCGATGAGGGCAACGAGGCGGATGAAGGTCTCGTCCTTGTGGCTCACGGTGTCGCGGCGGTTGACGAGCTTGCGGCTGTAGATGCCGCACAGGCGGTAAGTCAGTCCGATGAGCAGCAGTTTCTGTTCGAACGAGTTGAACAGCTCCTGCCCGTGCTTCAGCGTATTGTCTAATAGGGCGATGTAGCGCAGCAGTTCTTCTTCCTCGCCGGTGTGCCACACGTAGCACGTCTCGGCCGACAGCTCGGTGTAGGGGTACATGGACAGGGCCAGGTTGCCCATGATGTCGCGTATGGGCTCGATGCGGTAGGCAAAGATGTGCACGGCCAGGTCGGCTGCCTGGGTGGTGACCTGGATGGTGGCATTCTCGGGCACGAAGAGCGTCTGGCCTTCGTGGGCGGTGAAGTCGCGGCCGTTCAGGCGGAAGCCGAAGCTGCCCTTGCGGCACAGCATCAGGCACAGGCCGCATACGCGGTAAGGGTGGCGCAGGGTGGCAGGGAAGGCGGAAAGGGTGCCTTCGGAACTACAGATGAGGTGGTTGGTGCTGAGCGCCTGTTCGAGCCTTTGGAGGCGGTCTTCTTCGTTCATGGGGCGGTTCATAATGGTTATACGGGGCTAAGTTAGTGAAAAATGTTGGTTGTTTCGCCACGGAGGACGTTGTAGAGGCGCAAAATTTTGCGCCTCTACGAGATATGGCTGTCTGTGGTGATTCGTCTTTTGCGATAGGGCAACACCAGTACCAGCACGGCGCAGCCCATGCAGGCATAGAGCGTCCAGCCGGACATCTCCTTGACCGAGGCCAGCGTGGCCTGCACCTGCACCTTGCCTTTGGCCGACAAGGCAGCCATCTGTTCAGCCTCCTGGCGACTCTTGCCTTGGTGCATCATGCCTTGGATGGTACCTGTATAGCTGGCGGCTGTTTCGGGTGAGAGCAGGTCCGTGTCGTGAGCCAGGCGGGTGATGTAGTGCTGCTGGCGATGCTGCATCACGTTGGTGTAGAGGGCGGTGCCGACGGCAGGCCCCAGCATCATGCGTGCGGTCAGCATGATGCAGATCCACGTGGACAGATACTTGTAGGGCATGCGCTGGTTGGCCAGTACGGCGGTCAGCGAGTAGAGCAGCATCATGCCCGTGGCACGGATGATGACGGGGTACTTCATGCGCTCGTACAGGCCGGCCGTCTGCACCTCGAAGTACATGAAGAGGGCGGAGAGGCCGATGAAGACAAAGCCCAGCGCGAACAGATACTTCAGGTGTACGCCCCGCTTGCCCAGCGCGATGGCCACGACGGCACCGATGAAGTAGCCCAGGATGGCCCAGTTGTTCAGGGCGGCATTCTGCCAGTTGTCTATCTTCATGCCCACACCGGTGAACACATTGACGAACAGGGCGCTGGAGTTCAGCACCATCAGCAGCAGGAAAAGGAGGATGCCTATGCGGATGGTACGCAGGCGGAAAACGTCCATCAGGAAGTAGGGCGAGCGGTGCGTGGCCTCCATGTAGGCGAACAGGCCGGTAAACACGATGGCAGCCACCGTAGCCCAGCGGATGGTAGGGTCGTCGTACCAGTCGAGCACCTTGCCATAGACCAGCACATAGACCACCGACGTGCACATGGCACAGAAGATGACCACGCTGCCGAACTTGCGGAAGTTGATGGGAAAGCGTCGGCCCGGGTAGCGGTGGTAGGGCATGGTGACGAAGATGACGAGGATAGCGACGAGGGTCGTGGCCATCATGTAGTAGTAGACGTACTGCCACTCGTACTCGTAAGCCAGCCAGGCTGTGAGCGAAGTACCTATCTGCCCCAGTATCATGAAGAACAGGTAGATGGTGGGCATGCTGACGCTCTTCTCGCTGTCTAAGCGGTCCCATCCTTCGGCGTCGTGGGGTTCGTTGCCGGGCGTGATGTTGCGCGTGGCCTCCATGCCGAAGGCGTACTTGATGAGGGTAAAGAGGTTAACCATCATCAGCACCATGCGCAGGAAACCCATGATGAGGCTGCACAGGGCCAGGAGGAAGATGCTGTCGGTCTTGGCGCACACGTAGCTCAGCGCGTACATCACGGCAAAGCCCGTGAGGCACATCATCTTCTCGCGGCGGATGCACACTAATTCGTAGAAGAAGGGCGAGAAGGCCGCCATGCCGATGGAGGTGAGGAAGCCGACAAACTGGATATGTTCGGACTGAATGCCCAGTCCGCTCATCATCTCGCCGCTGTTGGCGGTATACACGCCGCCCACGGTGAGGATGGGGATGAAGAGCAGCACCAGTATCAGGATGCCCAGAGGTTTGGGCACCCAGTTGTAGAACGGATAGTTTCGGGGATAGGAAGACATAGGGAAAAATGGTTAATGGTTAGTGGTTAGTGGTTAGTGGCCATGCGGTGGGGGGATTTTTCAGACGCGGATGACGCGGATGACGCGGATTTTTTAATGTGCTAATGTGGCAATGTGCCCGTCCGCATGGAAATTATAAATCTGTGTCATCCGCGTCATCTGCGGCTGAAAAATTCGAATGCACAAACTTATGCCGTTCCGCATGGAAATTCTTCATTTAATCGTCTTTACTACCGCCATCATCCCCGCAGCCAGGCGTTCGTTGTCCTCGCGGCTCAGGTGGTCGAAGTCGATGCGGACGGGGATGCGCTGCTGTATCTTGACGAAGTTGCCGGCCGAGTTGTCGGTGGGTACAAGCGAGTACTTGGAACCGGTGGCGCCGGAGATGGCGGTGATGCGCCCCTCGAACTCCTTGCCGCTGATGGCATCTACCCGGATGCGTACCTGCTGACCGATGGCAAGGTTCTCAACTTGTGTTTCTTTGTAGTTGGCTATAATCCATTTCTGTGTGTCGGGCATGATGTAGGTGATGGTTTGTCCGGCACCGATGAACTGTCCTTCTTCCAGTGCGCGTCGGCCTAACTTGCCGTCGCAGGGGGCGGTCACCACGCAGTACGACAGGTTGAGACGGGCCATGTCGAGGGCGGCCTGTGCACGCTGTATGGAGGCCTCGATGTTCTGTCGGCGTTGCGACACTTCGTTCACGCCCGAGCGGGCGGCCTTCTGCTGGCGCTTTACGGCTTCGAGCTTCTTGCGGGTGGCTTCGTATTCGGTCTCAATCTGTTCTAATTGGATGGGTGTGGCAGCATTGCGCTTCAGCAGGTTGGTGTAGCGTTGGCGGTCTTTCTCCAGCTTGGCCAGGCGGATTTCGATTTCGGCGATGGAGGCCTCGAATACCGAAGCGTTGTTTTGGGTGGTCTGCAAGGTGGCATTCATGACGGTGGCACCGGCCAGAGCGTCCTTCAGGGCGGCTTCGGCTTCCATCACGCGGATGCGGTATTCGCGGTCATCGAGTATCAGCAGGGTGTCGCCCTTGCGTACGTCCTGGTGTTCGGTGAAGCAGATTTTCTGGATGTAGCCCGATGCGCGCAGGTTGACGGGCGAAATGTACTGTTCCACCTGAGCGTCGTTGCTGGTCTCGGTGTTCTTGTAGTCTAAGAAGAGGATGGCTGCCTGCACCACTCCCCAGGCGAGGACGGCGATGCCCAGCAGGCTGGCTATACGTTGACGACGGCGCATCTTGCGCAGTTTTTGAGCTTTTTCTTGTAAAGTGTTATTGGTTTTCATGACGTTTATATGATTTTGAATGTTGTTTTTAAGTTAGTTGACAAGTTGACGAGGCTTCAGGCAACGAGGGGGTTGGGTTAGTTGACGAGTTGACGAGGCTTCAGGCAACAAGGACATTCCTTATTCCCTTGTTAACTTGTTAACTCGTCAACTCGTCCCCTTGTTAACTCGTCAACTCGCTCCCTTGTCAACTCGTCAACTCGTTCCCTCGTCTCCTCCTATTCCAGTAGGCTTTCCGTTTGTCCAGTCAGCTTCAGCAGGGTCAGGTTGGTGACGCGGTAGTTGTAGTGGGCGCTGATGTAGTTGTTCTGCGCCTCGCTCATGCGCATCTCGTCCTGTAGGACTTCGGTCATCGAGGCAATGCCTTCGCGGTAGCGGTCGGTGGTCACTTCGTAGACCTCCTCGGCCAGGCGGTAGTTGTCCTTTTGTTTCACGAAGTTGCGGTGGTTGTTCATCAGGTCGTTCGTGGCGTTCAGGTACTGCGTTTCGAGGTTCTTCTGCATGTTCTCCTGATTCAGGCGGATGTTTTCGATGTCAATCTTCGCTTTCCGCAGTTTCGAGCGTTTGTCCAATCCGTCGAAGATGGGGATTCTCAGCGTCAGGCCGATGCCGTTGGAGTCGTACCAGTGGTTGGACGGGCCGGAATGGAACCAATTCTTGGCCTTATCCGTGTAGGCCGAGTACATCCAGTTGGCGGTCAGGCTGAGCGAAGGTAAGTACCCTTGGCTAATCATCCGTTTCTGCCGTTCGGCCAGTTCGCCTTGCGAGCGGAGCAGTTGCAGTTCGTACTGATTGGTGTCCAGTCCGGTCAGTTCGGCAGTCCGGATGTTTTCGGTGTCCACAGGCTCCAGGGCGATGTCGGCGTTGGCGGGATAGTCCATGACGTACTTCAGCAGGTTGAGCTGTTGGGTCAGCATGGCTTGGGCGTTGTCATATTGCACCTGCATGTTCTCCAAGTTGATGTTGACGCGCTTCAGGTCCACTTCCATCGCCATGCCGTTGTCGTAGAAGGCTTGGGTGATGTCGCGCAGTTCGCGCAGGCGGCCGATGTTCTCCCGGACGATGCCTATCTGTTCGGCAGTGCTTTGTCCCAGGTAGTACATCCTGGCTATCTGTAGGATGAGGTCTTCGCGTGCCTTTTCGTAGGTCAGCCGGTTGATGTTGTCCAGCGTGCGGGCAATGTCCACTGCCGTGTAGGCGGTCTGGTTGTAGAGCGGCATCTGCAGTTGCAGGCCTGCGCTGGCGTTGTACTGCAGGGTCTTCGTCACGTTGTACGGGTTGCCGTAGGCCGAGCCGTCGGTCACCGATACGGGCGGGTTGAAGTTGTCGTTGAAGGAGGCTACAGCATTGATTTGCGGTAACAGTTTGGCGCGGTTCTCGCTGATGGCGTGACGGCCTTTGCGCACCTCGTTCTGCTTGGTCTGCAGTCCGAGGTTGTTCTCGATGCCTATCCGGATGCATTGCCCTAAAGATAGTATTTCCTGGGCTTCTGCACTCCCTATGAGCAGACAGGCAAATGTAAATGTGAACAATTTCTTTATCATAGCTTTCTTTTGTTATTTGTTGCAAAGATAGATGGTTATGCTGGTAGTATGACGTCTATATTTCTTCTACGAATGTTCATATTTTCGCTTTTGTTCATATTTTCCCCGGTACTGCACTCGTTTCGTCCCTTTACAGCTATGGATTCAGGTTCCGGTATTCACTTTGGAAGGCTTTAGGATGGTGCAAGTGTTCGGAATAGATTATCCAAAAGTGTACACAGTGTTCGGAATCGGACACTTTGTATTTTCTTGGTTTTGTTGTAAATCAGTAAGTTGCGTTTTTGGCACGTATTTCGTAGGAAAAGGGTGTAAGTCTTTTCAGATTGTCCGTTTCCGTCAGCCGGAAAGGAAAATCAGACAGAAAAGTAAAAGCAAGGAAAATAAGAACAATATAATATATAAGGTATGGATAGAGAAATTCCGAAAGAAGTGCGCCGCAAAGAGCGCAACAAGAAGTGGATACGTTACGGCATCGCAGGAGTGTCGGGCGTGGTAGTCATCAGTGTACTCATCTCGCTGATGCGGACGGGAGTGAAGGAGAAGGACCTCGTCTTTTCGCAAGTGGACCTGGGAACCATCGAGGTCAGCGTCAGTGCCTCGGGCAAGGTGGTGCCGGCGTTCGAGGAAATCATCAACTCGCCCATCAATACTCGTATCCTCGAAGTCTATAAGAAAGGTGGCGACAGCGTGGACGTGGGCACGCCCATCCTGAAGCTGGACTTGCAGAGTGCCGAGACCGAATACAAGAAGCAGCTGGACGAGGAGCAGATGCGCACCTACAAGCTGCAGCAGTTGCAGGTGAACAATGAGACCAAACTGAAAGACCTGGCCATGCAGATCAAGGTGTCCGAGATGAAGCTGAACCGCATGAAGGTGGAGTTGCGCAACGAGCAGTATCTCGACAGCCTCGGTTCGGGTACCACCGACAAGGTGCGTCAGGCCGAACTGAGTGTCAACGTGGCCCAGCTGGAACTGGAACAGCTGCGCCAGCAGTACGAAAACGAACAGGAGGTGCTGGCAGCCGAATACAAGGTGCAGGAACTGGACCTGAGCATCTTCCGCAAGAGTCTGGCCGAAACCAAGCGTACGCTGGACGACGCGCAGGTACGTTCGCCCCGCAAGGCCATCCTTACCTATATCAATAACCAGATTGGTGCGCAGGTGGGCGAGGGTACACAGATAGCCGTCATCAGCGACCTGAGCCACTTCAAGGTAGAGGGCGAGATAGCCGATACCTATGGCGACCGTGTAGCAGCCGGCGGACGGGCCATCGTGAAGATAGGCAGCGAGAAGCTGGAAGGGCAGGTGAGCAGTGTCACCCCGCTTTCGAAGAACGGTGTCATCTCCTTCACCGTGCAGCTGGAGGAAGACAGCAACCGCCGCCTGCGTTCGGGCCTGAAGACAGACGTCTACGTGATGAACGCCGTGAAGGAAGATGTGATGCGCGTGGCCAATGCTTCGTACTATGTGGGTCGTGGCGAGTACGAACTCTTTGTGCGCGACGGCGAAGGTCAGCTTGTGAAGCGCAAGGTGCAGCTGGGCGACTCCAACTTCGAGTACGTCGAAGTGGTTTCGGGGCTCCAGCCGGGCGACCAGGTGGTGGTGAGCGACATGAGCCAGTATAAGAACAAGAACAAACTGAAATTGAAGAAATGAGAGTTGACAAGTAAACAAGTTGACGAGTGGACAAGTTGACGAGTAGACAAGTTGACAAGGCAAGTCCTTGTGGTCTGAAGCCTCGTCCCCTTGTCAACTTCCTTGTCAACTAAAACAGATAAACATTATGCTGAAAAACTACTTCAAACAAGCCTGGACCCTGATGCGGCAGAACCGCCTCTTTACAGGCATCTACGTGGTGGGCACGGGCCTGTCCATTGCGCTGGTGATGACGCTGTTCATCATCTTCTACGTCAAGTTCGGCCCTGTCTATCCCGAGTATAACCGCGACCGTACGCTGGTGCTGAAACCGATAAAGCGCTACCCGAAGGGAAAGCCCGAGAACTGGTCCATCAACGGCGGCGTGGCCTATTATGTGGTGGACCAGATGCTTCCTGGACTGCCTCATGTAGAGCAGGTGGCGGGCAGTATGATTGATTTCTGGGAGAATTACCAGGTGTCTGCCGCAGACGTAAAGCCCTTCAAGGTTACCCCCCGTTTTGCCAACGGCGCTTTCTGGAAAGTCTTTTCCTTCCGCTTTGTTGACGGCCAGCCATTCGCGCAGGAAGATGTGGAAGCAAAGGCGCAGGTGGCTGTCATCGGTGAGTCGCTGGCCAAGCGACTGTTTGCCGCCGTCGAAGGAGTGGAGGGCCGGCACTTCACCTTCAACGGACGCGACTACCGTGTATGCGGTGTGGTGCGGGATGTTTCCAATGCTACACCCGAGACGGCTGGCGACCTGTGGCTGCCCTTGCTTAATGCGCAGTACATGTCCAAGGAGTTGGACCGGTTCGGTTTGCTGGGCAATGTGTATGTCTCTTTGCTGGTGGACGATGCGGAGAATCTCGAAACAGTACGCAGCGAGGTGCAGGATGCGTTCCGACGCTATACCCTGCAGGACAAGGACTATGAATACGACGTGATGGGCCAGCCCGATCCTTACTGGCTCAGCACTTTCCGCCAGGATGTGGAGAAGGCACCCGACACGATGGAGCTTGTCAAGGATTTCCTCTACATCCTGTTGGCCCTGCTCTTCATCCCTGCCTTGAACCTGAGCGGCATGATTTCTTCGCGCATGGACAGCCGCATTGCCGAGCTGGGCATCCGTAAGGCCTACGGAGCTACACGCCGTCGGCTGCTGGAGCAGGTGCTCTGCGAGAACCTGTTGCTCACACTGCTGGGCGGTCTGGCAGGCCTTTTGTTCTCCTACCTGATTGTGCTGACGGCCAGCGACTGGATTCTGACGCTGTTCGACAAGAACATCTACGACACTTCGCTCTCCACGTCGCTCACGCCCGAGATGCTGTTCAATCCCGCCGTGTTCGGCTGTGCGCTGGCCGTGTGTGTGGTGCTCAATGTGGTGTCGGCCCTCGTGCCTGCGCTGGGGGCGATGCGTCACCCGATTATGGAATCGTTGAATACGAGGAGATAGGAGGCCTCACCCCTAACCCCTCTCCCAAGGAGAGGGGGATTAAGAATGATAGGAATAATAGAAATATATATGTAATGTAATAAATAACCGGTCACATCCTTCCTCCCCTCTCCTTGGGAGAGGGGTCGGAGGTGAGGCCTTAGAAAAATATTATGCTTCAAACCATCTTACACCAATTATGGAACCAGCGTCGTCAGAACGCCTGGATATTTCTGGAACTGCTGGTCGTCAGTTTCTTCCTCTGGACTGTTATCGATCCTATCTATGTATTGACTGCCAACCATGCCATCGACCGAGGGTATAACCCCGAAAGGCTTTACGTGGTGAATATCGGCATGTATGACGAGACGAACGGCAACTTCGACCCCGACATGGCTTCCGACTCGATGAATCTGGTGGCCTACACGCGCCTTGCCCGCATCGTGCGCGAGCAGCCCGAGGTGGACAGCTGGTCTATCTCCGCCAATCAAAGCTTCCCCAACAGCAGCTCGTGGAGCGGTACACAAGTCTTTGCCGATACTGCCTCCCTGCACAAGGGGGAAGGATACGTACATGCCCAGTGGTACAATTTTATAACACTTGATGGCAGTAACCTGCTCCGAACCTATGGTATGAAAGATGCCCGTACGGGCGGTGACATCCGATTGCCTGAACAAACTCAAGGAAAGGTTTTCATTTCCGAACTGCTGGCCCGGCGTCTTTTTGGCACGGCCGATGTCGTGGGGAGAAAAGTTTATGAGGATGATACCCCTTCCGAAGTGGCGGGTGTGTTCCGCGACTTCAAGCACCGCGACTATGAGCAACCCTATCCACTTATTGTCGGTATGTATGATGATATGCAAGGAAGTCCTTATATGGCGTGGATGTATCCTTTCGTGCTCCGTCTGAAGCCGGGTGTGGACGCATCAGCCTTCAAGCAGCGTTTCCAGCAGGAAGTGGCGCCGCAGCTCTCCGTTGGCAACTTCTACTTCGACAGCCTGAAGGAATTTTCGGAGCTGAGCAAGGACTATGCCATGAAGAGCGGCGTCACTAACAAGCTTCGTTTGCAATACGCTCTGACGGGTTTCGCCCTGCTCTGCATTTTCCTGGGCATGGTGGGCACCTTTTGGATACGCAGTAATGCCCGTCGCGGCGAGATTGGGGTGATGCGTAGCATGGGCGCCTCGCAGGGGTGCATCGTGCGGCAGTTCCTCATCGAAGCCTGGCTGTTGCTGACGGTGGCCTTCGTGTTGGTCATTCCCTTCCTGCTCTACCATGCCCATACCAGCGGCCTGTACATGGTAGAGATGAGGAGTTATTTTGTGCCCAATCCTGCTTATGGGCAGAACCGTTTCGGCTTCCACTTCACCGTGGTGCTGGCACTCAGCTACCTGGTTCTGGTGTTGATAGCATTGGTCGGAACGTATATTCCTGTGCGCCGTGCGGCACGTGCGTTGCCGGTGGAGGCATTGAGGGAGGAATGAGTTTAGTTAACAAGTAAACGAGTAGACGAGTTGGCAAGGCAGGTCCTCGTGGTCTGAAGCCTTGTCCCCTTGTCAACTAAAATAATAGCCGTATGCTAAAGACCTATTTCAAACAAGCCCTTGCGTTGTTCAGGCAGAACCGCCTGTTCAGTACGCTTTACATTGCCGGCACGGGGCTGGCTATTGCCATGACGGTGATTGTGGCGGTGGTTTACTATGTGAAGCTGGCACCTGTGTATCCCGAGGTAAACCGCGGAAATACGTTGTATCTGACCAATGCCAGTTTCCATTCGGACAAGGAAAGAATGATTTATCAGTCGGGATTGTCCTTTCAGGCTTTGCAGGAGTGGATGTATCCGTTGAAGAACGTAGTGGAAGTTTCTGCCATTGTGGATTACGGCATGGACAACTCCGCTTACATACAGCCGGCCGATTTGAGCGGCGACTTTAATGTGGCTGTGAAGTTGGTAGATCCTGCCTTTTTCCGTATTTATTCTTTTCGCTTTCTGGAAGGGAATCCTTTTACCGATTCCGATTTGGAGAGCTGCATCCATACGGCTGTGATCTCCGACGATCTGGCGCGTCGCCTTTTCGGTACAACCAAAGATGTTGTCGGGCGTTCCTTTTCATTGGATTATGTGAACTATCGGGTGTGTGGCGTAGTGCGTGGAGCCAGTTATCTCACCACGAAGTCGTATGCGCAAGTCTATCTGCCCTATTCGGTAGACGAAGATTATAAGGAACCGGATACGGATCAGTTTCCCTATTGCGGCAAATTTTCCGTCACTTTTCTTGTGAAGGACGAAGCTCAGGCCGACGCACTGCGAGCAGAAATCGCGGACCTGACGAGACGGTTGAACCTACAATATAAGGATCAGTGGCACCTGGAGCTATGGAAGCAGCCCACTTCGCACTGGTTGAGCGTTTTCCAGAGTTATCCGTCGGATGCCAGCTTCAACCCCTGGAAGACGGCGGGTTATCTGATCGTCGTGGTACTGGTGTTGCTATTGGTGCCTGCCCTCAACCTGAGCGGCCTTATTGCCAGTCGTATGGAGAGCCGCTTGCCCGAGATGGGAGTACGTAAGTCGTTTGGCGCAGGACGCAACATACTGCTTTCGCAAGTGATGTGGGAAAACTTCTTCCTGACACTGGCCGGTGGTCTGCTGGGATTGGTATTGGCGTGGATCGTTGTCTATGTAGGACGTGAATGGGTTTTCACGTTGCTCGACCAGTGGCCCGAAGCTGTGCCGCAGGGTGTCGATGCCTACGTGTCGGGCGAGATGCTTTTCGCTCCTGCCGTCTTTGCCATCGCTTTCCTGCTCTGTCTGGCACTGAATCTGCTGTCGGCCTTCCTGCCGGCATGGATGTCGCTCCGCAAACCGATTGTGTATTCGCTGTATGAGAAAAGATAATTTTTTAATGAAGAATGAAGAATTAAGAATGAAGAATTGCCATGCGGATGCCGGCATTGATATTTCTCATTCGTATAAATTCTTCATTCCTCATTCTTCATTTCTATAAATTCTTCATTTTTATGTTCAGACTTATCCTCAAAACCCTATGGGCCCGTCGCCGCCGCAACGGCTGGCTGCTGGCCGAACTGATACTGGTCGCTGTCCTTTCGTGGATTATCTTCGACCCTGTTATTGTGGTGACCTACGACCGTCACCTTCCGCTTGGCTACGATGCCGACCGCCTCTGCATGGTGTCTGTCGGTATGTTGCAACCGCAGGCGCCGGGCTATGACGCTCAGGCTACCGACTCCGCTTCGCTGATGCAGGCCTATATGAGCATCGTGGAACGTGCCCGTCAGCATCCCGATGTGGAGCAGGCTACGCCCATACTTTCTTTCGCATATCCCGGTTCGCAGGGGAGCAGTACTTCCGGACTGACAGCCGCAGGTGATTCGTTACGGCTCGACCTTATGTTTATTGAGTTTCTGCCCCATACCCATTTCTTTGAAACATACGGCTTCCGGACCGGGCAGGGCAGTATGACGCCCGAACAGCTTTCTGATTATGCCTATAATGAGGCCAATGTCGTCCTGACCGAAGGTGCGCTGGAAGGCTTGTTCCATACCCGCGTCTTTAACCGTCAGCGTTGCTGGGAGGCCGACGAAGAAGATACTCTCTACGTTCCGGTTGTCGGTACGGTGGGCACTTTCAAGTATGCGAACAACTGGCGGCCCATCCCGGTAGCCTTTACCCCGGTGTTGCATCCCGATATTCTGTCCAATCTGGACGACATGCACGTGGTCATCCGTCTGAAGGAAGGGGTCAGCACGGATCGTTTTCTGCATGATTTCAAGCTGTGGATGGTGCGTCAGATGCGGGCAGGCAACCTCTATGCACGCGATTTGCAATCGTACGACGCCATCAACAAAGCCTGTGAGTTTGACGCCACTTCGCTTTACCGCCGCAACCTGAGCATTGCCTTGTTCTTCCTTATTAATCTCTGCCTGGGTGTCATCGGCACCTTCTGGCTGCAGACCCGCACGCGGCGCGAGGAGGTGGGCATCATGCTGTCCTACGGTGCCACGCCGCGCCGCATCCGCCTCCAACTGTTGGGCGAAGGCGCGGTGCTCACTACGGTGGCCACGCTGGTGGGCTGCTTCCTCTATCTTCAATACGGGCTCAGTGAGGGGTTGAATAAGGGAAATGCCTGGATGCAGGCCACTACGCCCTGTTGGGTAGACCACTTCGGGCAGCATTTTGCTATCGTGTCGCTCATCATCTACTTCATCCTGCTGGTTGTGGTATTGGTAGGAATCTATATTCCTGCCCGACGCATCAGTACCATTCCGCCGACGGAGGCGCTGAGGGATGAATAAAGTTGTCCTTATCTGTACGGATGTTCGCTGAAATCGAACAGAGTGTTCATTATCGGACACAGAACGGTTTTGGTAAAGTGCAGATAATCAGATAAAAGCCTTTTTGGCACGACTTTTGAATTAAGTTCACCACAGAGGATACAGAGTTTCACAGAGGAGAAAAATGTAACTTTGTCTCTCTGTGGGGAATGAGACACCACAGATTACTCCGTGTACTCTGTGGTGCAAAACAAAGAATACAATAACTATAAACAACATACAATTATGAACATGATTAAATTGACCGGTATCAACAAGATCTACCGTACAGACGAGATTGAAACTCAAGCATTGGAGAACGTGAACCTCGAAGTAGAGCAAGGCGAATTCCTGAGTATTATGGGACCTTCCGGATGTGGAAAGTCTACTTTGCTTAACATCATGGGCTTGCTTGACACTCCTACCAGCGGTACCATCGAAATAGCCGGTACGCGTGTCGAGGGAATGAAGGACAAGGAACTGGCTGCTTTCCGCAACAAGAATCTGGGCTTTGTGTTCCAGTCGTTCCATCTGATCAATTCGCTGAATGTGATAGACAATGTAGAATTGCCGTTACTATATCGCAAGGTCTCTGCTAAAGAACGTCGTCGCCTGGCCGAAGAAGTTTTGGAAAAGGTAGGACTTAGCCACCGTATGCGCCACATGCCTACACAGCTTTCCGGCGGTCAGTGCCAGCGTGTAGCCATAGCGCGTGCCATCATCGGAAATCCGGAGATTATCCTTGCCGACGAGCCTACCGGTAATTTGGACTCCAAGATGGGTGCCGAGGTTATGGATTTGCTGCACCAGCTGAACAAGGAAGACGGACGTACCATCGTAATGGTAACACACAACGAAAGCCAGGCTAAACAGACTACCCGTACCATCCGCTTCTTCGACGGACGTCAGATAGGATAAATTTAAATTATAATGAATGTCCGCATGTTCCCAAATTAGCAAAGTTTAAACCGCCAAGATGTCCGA